>JACDJC010000054.1_pt1 | contig 140511 bp, 119 predicted proteins | sample 7454191 | NCBI WGS metagenome assembly JACDJC01 (sample SAMN14253291, study PRJNA609438) | sludge metagenome | isolation source: sludge after 25d culture with pyrite and EDTA | collected 2018-12-20 | reverse complement strand
TCATCGAACGCACCTTCTGCCGCCTCAAGGACTGGAGGCGTGTCGCGACACGATATGACAAGCTCATGATTAACTTCGCAGCAACCTGCTACATCGCCGCCATCGTCACATGGTGGATCAATTGAGTCTGGACCCTAGAACCTCACGTTGAACGAGGCGTTGAAGCCGTTCCGCACCGCTCCATCACCGAATTGTCCCTTGTAACCGGCTGCAAGCGAGGCATTTTCGCTGAACTGGAAATTCAGACCAGCCTCGATCAAGGCTGCATCCTCGGCAATTGGCACACCTGCCACGCTGAAGGCTTCCGAACCAGTGAAAGCATGACGGGCAACGGGTGTCGTGTCCCCGACCGCGTGCTGCCAGCCGAGTGTTGCGTGCAATGTCGAGGCGATACCGCCAAGCGTCAGATCGGTTGCTGCCCGGAGACCCAGCGTCGTATAGGTGACATCGCTATTGTCGCTGTCGCTGTGAAGACCGGCAACGCCATCCTCATCATATCCGTCAGTGTGAAGCCAGACATAAGCCAGATTGGCGAACGGCTCGAAGCTCGCGCGACCGGCCTGCATCTTGTATCCGGCCTCGCCGAACAGTTGCAGCGCCCTTGCATCATACGAACTCTCTTCAGCCGCATTGAAGCCGGCAAAGGAAACCGAACGCCCGGTGTCGATATTGTACCAGCTATGGGTTGCACCAAAGCGAAGCCCGATATCGCCTGCGCCAACCTTTTCGACGACCGTTCCGGCATAGGCCCCGAGCGTATAGGTATCGACGGAAGTGCTTGAGAAACGGCCATCGGCATCAAAGGAAGAATTACCATAGCCTGCCATCAGACCGGTACGCCAGCTTCCGACCGGCATGTCGGCACCGATGAAAACACCGCCTGCGGAACTGGAAAGCCTGGTGGCGTTGCCATCGCCGTCATTGGAACCCCAGGTGCCATAGCCTTGCAACCAGAAGGCCGTTTCAGCGGTATTGGCGCAAGCCTGACCGTAGGCTCCGGTGCTGCCCTTGCCGGTCCATACCGGATCGGCCGACTTGCAATTTGCATCGAACGAAGCGCGCAGACGGTCGCCGATGGCGTCGCGTGCAAACCGGCTTTCATCGATCAGCGCACCCTTGACGCTGGCGTGGATTTCGCCTGAAAGAGCATCGAAACCTGCACGCGCCTCGGCAGCACTCAAGCTGACGAGCGCATTGTAAACCTCGCCGCCGCCCAGCCTGTCGGCAGCGCCCGCCACCGCTTTCTGGTTACGCGTCTCGCCAACGCTGGCAAAGCTCGCGTCATTGCGGTCGAGACGCAGATCGATTGTCGTCGCGCCATAGGTCAGGCTCGGCGTCAGGAATGCCAGATTGCTGTCGATTGTTGCAAATGTCCCGCTGATGCCGCCCGCCGAAGTCAGGATCGTATAGTTAGTCTGCGGCGCCCAACTGCCATTTTCGCCGATAATCGAAAGGCCGCCCGCAAGCTGCGCGGAACCGCCAATCACGAGCTTGCTGGCCTCCCCCGCAGGCGTGGTGTCGATCTGCAGGACGCTGTTTGCTGTCTGCACCAGATTGCCATCAATGGTCAGCGTTCCGACGGAACCGCCCGGACGCAAGATACCCTGATTGGTCACCGACCCGATAATGACGCCGTGACCGCGCAAGGTGCCGTCTGTCCCAATGGCGACATCGCCACCCAGAACCGCAACCGAAGAATCCGCATCACCGACCTCGAGCATACCGTTTTCAACGATGGTGGTGCCGGTGAAGCTCGCACCGTTGCCGTTGAAGACCAGCATGCCCGAGCCCTGTTTCACAAAGCTTCCGCTGCCCGAAAGGCTGCCCGCAAAAACACCATCGCTCTGCTGGTTGAAGACGATCTGCGCATTGTTGACGATACTGCCCTGCAGGCTTGTCGTATCGCCCTGCAAGGTGCCGCCGCTGACAAGCGTGCCACCGCTATAGCTGCTGATGCCCGACAGGGTCAGCGTGCCGCCGCCTGATTTGACCAATGCGCCAGTGCCGGAAAGGTCACCTGCAAATGTACCGTCGCTCTGCTGGTCGAAGACGAGCCGTGCATTGTTGGTGATATTGCCCTGCAGGCTTGCCGCATCACCCCGCAAGGTGCCGCCGCTGACAAGCGTGCCGCCGCTATAGCTGTTTGCGCCCGACAGCACCAGGGTGCCGTCACCGGATTTGACCAGTGCGCCGCTGCCCGAAAGAGCCTGCGAGAGCGTAAAGCGCGCTGCAGCATCGGCAATGTCGAAGCCGCCGCCATTGCCCGTCATGGTCACGCTGCGGGCTGTTTGCGAAAATCCGGTTCCGGTAATCCGCAGCGTACCGCCATCAAGGATGAGACCGCCGCTGGCATCGCCCATATTGCTGTCACTTGAGACAGAAAGCGCGCCGGCGCTGATCCTTGTGCCGCCACTATAGACATTGTTGGCATTGAGAACGAGGGTTCCCGCACCGGTCTTGGCGATGCCGTCCACGCCGACGATGACGTTATCGATGGTTGCCGCCCAGTTTGCGCTTGCAGCCGAACTGTCGCCCACACGGATTTCAGGCGTTGTCGCGTTCTGGCTCTGAAGGGTCAGAACACCGCCAGCGAGCCGATAACCGTCGCTGGCAAACTGCATTCCAAGCGCGCTGACCGCACCGTCGCTGTTATCGACCGTGACGATGCCCGATGCTCCACCGAATATCGCAAAGCCCGGCTGCGGGGTCATAGGTCCCTTAAAACTGCCCTGACTATCCGTCCAGTTTGAATTGGTAACGGACCACGTACCAGAGCCGCCACCCATCTGGGAAAGGTCCGCCAGATCGTTTGCGTTCCAGAAATTGAGTTCGACCCCGGGGGCCATGTTGACCAGATTGATCTGCTTGGGTGTGTTGAGAATTTGGAGAGAGCTTCCCACAGGCGGAGCGAACCCACCGCCATAGAAGCTGAGGATCCCACCATAGCTGAACAGATTGTACAGACCCGGCCCCATGCCACCGATATTGATGACATTGAGGACAGCAGCGTTTACGCTCAGATCACCTTCGACCCTGACACTGTCGCCCTGACCGAAAGTCGAGAAATTTGCACCCGGCGCGCCAAACTCGAAATCAAGCTGGCCGCCCCGCTCCACGGTGAGATTGCCGCCGATCGTAAGTGTGCCGATGCTGGTGCCGGGGCTTAGATGACTGCCCGAGGCGAGGGTCAGATTCCCGCCTATGCGACCATGCCCGCCAATTGTTGCGCCGGCACCAACCGTAACATTGCCCGCGACCGATGCGGCCGCACCGCTTGTATCTCCTATGATGAGACTGCCAGCCATGACACTGGTAAGTCCGGAATAGGTGTTGACGCCGTTGAAAACCTGCTGTCCGCTGCCTTGCTTTACAATACCACCTGTGCCGTCAATTGTTCCGGCGAATGTGTTGTTTCCGCTGCCGCCGAATGTTAGAGAGTTCCCTCCCAGAGCGATATTGGTTCCTGCCACTCCGGTCAGTCCACCAATAGATTGTGACCAGCTAGCCCCGCTGATATCCAGAACCGCACCCGCATTTGCGAGATCCACGCTGCCGGTGCTTGCAAGTGCCCCACCGTTAACGATCATCAGCTTGCCTGCATTGATCGTTGTGCCGCCGGTATAGGTGTTTACGCCGGCGATGATCTGTGTGCCGATGCCCTGTTTGACAATACCGCCCAAGCCCTGAATGGTTCCAGCGAAGATATTATTGAACACGGTACCAAATGCGAGGGTATTGGAACCGAGTGTTATGGTTGTCCCCGAGGAGCCGCTAAACGATCCGATTGTCTGATCACCCGCTGCACTGATATCGAAACCAGCGCCTGTCGCGCTGAGATTTACAAAGCCACCAGCCACAAGCGACCCACCGGCACCGAGCGCCAGCGTACCTGCATTGATTGTCGTGCCGCCGGTAAAGGTGTTCGTGCCGGTGAGTATCTGTGTGCCGCTACCCTGTTTGACAATACCACCCGTACCCTTGATCGTCCCGGCAAAGGTCTGACTGGTCGCATTGCCGAATGTCAGTGTGTTGGGACCGAGCACAACAGACGTACCGGAAACGCCTTTCAAGGATTCAATGATCTGGTTTCCGCCTGCTCCGCTAATGTCATAGAAACCCCCTGCGGTGTCGAGATCGACGCCTGCTCCCCGTGCGGTCGTTACGTAAAAACCCAGCGCCGCCGTCGTCATCAACAATATGGATTTGTGACGCAATACGCCTGTCATGTGAATCCCCCCGGATACCCGCCTGAAATGCATAGATATTGTTGAACGGCGCGAACGCGTTTCATCGCTTTTACATTGCGAATTACTGAAACAAAAGATAAAATTGCAATTTTCTAGTAGTAATATTGGATTTATTCGATAACATTTCGCGATGTACTTGCAACCAATAGATGTATCGACATGCAACCGAGAAACATGACAGGAAATATTATGCGCTTCATCGGAAGGGCAAAAAAAAGCGCGCCCTTCAAGTGAAGGACGCGAAAGAGGTGCAAGCTCGCTCTGATCGAGGAACCCGAACGGCAGGTTCACAAGGCTCGACCAGATGCCAGTCGGCCATTCTTGTCCGGTAAGCAATCGATGAATGCAGGATCGGTTTTTATTCGTAGCTCGAACGCTTCGTTTCGAGAGTAACCGTTGTCTCTGCTTCCGCGCTATCCGGACTGGTTGGCTGCTTATCGACCCCGACTCCCCGCGGTCGATAAGCAGCCCCCGCCCAATTTTTGCGCCAGCCTCCTAAGCCCCAACAGGCCGGCGGTCATTTAGTGAACGCTCTAGTAGCGAAAAACAATTCCCCTATTCAGGGGGGTATGTCACAAAGAAGAACCCGCCTTTTTACCCGAAAGGGACTGGTAAATGCCGGTACAGATTGAAATATCCCTTGAATCAGTTTGATATTTATTAGGAATTGGACCAGAATTTTTTAATGTTATGTGTGGATTGACGCTTTTGAAGAGGAATCTCGCGCGACAAGCTCAAGAGAATCTTGAAATTGCACGCATCCTCCCGTTTAAGCTTCTTTACATTCGCAATTTTTCGTTTCTGGAGATACCTCACGTGTCATGCGCAAACTGGATGTTCGCTTTCCGGCGTCTTCTGGCGCTCCCGGCACTGATCGCGTTTTTCGCCATCTGCCAAATCACCCAATTTACCGGCGTGGCCAATGCTGCGCCGCCCGTCGCAGTGACAATCACGCTGACCATTATCGCTCCGAATGGAACGACACGTGTACTGAGCACCGATGATTTCACGAAACTGCCGCAGAACAAGCTGCAGACCAACACCGCATGGACCGAAGGCCCGCAGAATTTCGACGGCGTGCTGTTGCGCGACGTGCTGGCAACGGTGGGTGTCGACGGAAAAGATGCAACCAGCCATTCGATCACGGTGCTGGCGCTCAACGATTACAGCATCAGCATTCCGCTGGAAGACGCCTATAAATACGACGTCCTTGTTGCACACAAGATGAACGGCAAGGAGTTGAACCGGCGTGACAAGGGACCATACTGGATCGTCTACCCGCGCGACCAGCATGAGGAACTGAACGATTCGCGCTATGATCATCGATGGGCATGGCAGCTCAAGCAGATCGAGGTGAAATGAGACTAAAGCGGGGCTACATTCTTTCCGGCCTGGTTATGGTGGGGTTTGCGGCCCTGCTCGCTTATGCTTTCATTCAGCTTCTCGTCATCCAGAAATCGCTCGCAACCTATGTCGGCGAAAACATGGTCTGGGCCATCACCCAGACCGAGCGTGACGCCGGGCGTCTGGGCGAAACCGCGCTGACGCTGCCGAGCGGCAACGCGGACACCGCCGATCTCTCGCTTCGCCTCGACGTTCTCTACAGCCGTTTTGCGCTTCTGGCCGATGCGCCGCAGAAGAAATATTTCGCGCGCATTCCGGGCGGTGCGGAAACCATCCAGCGCAATGCCGACCGGCTTCCCGAAATCGAGGCGATGATCGATGCCGAGCCTGAGAAATTCGACCCGGTCGCCATTTACGAAGCACTCGTCCCCATGCGCGAGGAACTGACCAAGGTTGCCAATGATGCGATGATCCTGGAACGTGACCGTGGCGGCGCGCAGCGCGACCAGCAATTGCAGTCGATCTACCTGATCATGTTCGCAGTGCTGGGCATCATGGCCACCGGCGCCATCCTGTCATGGCAGGTGTTTTCCAACATGCGCAAGGCCGAGCGCGCCCACAAGGCGCTGCAGGAATACAAGCAGCAACTGGAACACACCGTCGCCGACCGCACCGCCGCCCTGCGCGAGGCGCTGGAAAGCGAACGCAAGGCCAAGGAGCTTTACAAGAGCTTCATCACCACGGTGTCGCACCAGTTCCGCACGCCAGTCTCGATCATCGACATCATCGCGCAGCGCTTCATCCGCCGCGCCGACGAGTTCACGCCTGAAATCATCATCGACAAGGCCAAGCGCATGCGCAATGCCAGCCGCCGCCTGATCCTGCTTCTGGAAAGCACGGCCAATGCGGAACGCCTCGATGAGAATGGCTTTCAGATCAACCGGCAGCCGGTCGATTTTTCGGAACTGGTCCGCAACACCTGCGCCTATCATCAGGAACTGCATCCCGAGCTGGAGCTGGTAACGGACATTCCGGACAGCGAGACCTTCTGTTATTGCGACGGCATTCTGGTCGAGCAGATTCTGGTCAACCTGCTTGGCAATGCCACCAAATATTCCCCAGCCAACCAGCCCATAGAAGTGACCGCCGAGGAGGACGACAACGAATTCCGCTGCATCGTTCGTGATTATGGCATCGGCATACCGGCAGAGGATGCGGGCCGCATCTTCACGCGCTTCTTCCGTGCCAGCAACGCATCGCATATGGCTGGCACCGGCCTCGGCCTCAGCCTGTCACGCGCGCTCGCCGAATTGCATGGCGGAACGCTTGTCTTCACTTCCATTGAAGGACAAGGTACGGTGTTCATTCTGACTCTACCAAAGGTGGCCCAGCATGCGACTGCCTGAAATCCTCCCCATGCCGACCGTCCTCTGCATCGAGGACGAAACACATATTCTGGAAGAACTGATCGATGAATTGAGCACATCGGGTTTCAATGCCATCGGCGCTGCCAATGCGAGCGAAGCGTTGCGTGTGCTGGACACGACGACACCCGACATCATCATCTGCGATATATTGATGCCCGGCACCAACGGCCTGCAATTTCTGGAACAGATTCGCGGCTCCCGCGCCGACCTTGCCGGAACACCATTCCTGTTCCTGACTGCTCTTGCCGATCGCAGCCATGAGCTGACAGGCCGGGAGGCAGGCGCTGACGACTACCTCACGAAACCGATCGATTTCGACGTTCTCATTCTCACGATCCGCGCAAGACTCAATCTGGTCGCGCGGGTGAAAGCCATATCCGCACATCCGGCAGCAACAGAACCGGAAGGCGAGTTTATCCATCTTTCACGCCGCGAAACCGAAGTGCTGAAAGAGATCGGGGCTGGACACAGGAATGGCGAAATCGCCCGCAAACTTGGACTATCGGAACACACAGTCAGCGACTATGTGAAGGCCATCTATCAAAAACTGAGCGTTTCTTCTCGCGCCGAGGCAACCCGTGAAGCGATAAGGCGCGGTCTGGTCGACATGAGATAAGCGAGCAAGTTCAAACATATTTGTTTGGGAATGACTGGCAATGATCTCGACAATCCGAAAGCCCCAAATTACGGTTTGCTTATGAAGCAACCGGTTCGACAACGCGCTGTCTTCTTCATTGGCGGCTACGATCCGAAAACGCCGGAGGCGTTTTTTGGTCGATTGAATAGAGAAATCAAAAGGTTCGAGGCGCTCTGGGGCGTTCGCTCCGACGTTTCGGATGTCAGCATATCAGCGGACGGCGAGATCGGCTCCGTGTCGATCACGACGGCTCCCGCCGACGATAATTGGGACACTGAAACAGACTTCAATTTTCTCGTTCTGGACAGAATAGTGCTGGCGGATTTCGACCGCCCCCTGCCTGTCAGGCTGGCCAAATATCTTGTCGCTTTCGGCGATTTCGTCGTAACCGGCACGGCTTTTCGCTTCTTTGCAAAAGCCTGGCGCTTCGGGCTCTATTTCCTCTACCCGTTTCTCGTGCTCGCTTTGTTTGCTGCCGCGGGCTATGCGGTAGCGCGCTGGACGGTCCAGTGGCTGGGCGCGGTGAGCTGGTTCGTCGGCCTGGCGGTTTTTTCCGCGGCACTCGCCGTTCTGGGCAAGAGATGGTCAACCAACCATCTGATGGACCTGTGGTCGTTTTCGCTCAATTTCATTCGGGGAAGACGGCAGGACGCCGAATCCCTGATGCAGCGCTTTGCAGCCGGTATCGTCGAGCGCATCACCGCAAAACATTATGACGAAGTCATTCTGATCGGCCACAGCACCGGCGGCATGTTGATGCTGGACGTTGCTGCGCGCTGTCTAGCCATCGACCCGGAATTCAGCGGCCGCGCGCCCAAAGTGACGGTCCTCACCCTTGGATCGACCGCGCTCAAGGCAGGCTATCACCCGGCGGGCAAGCATTTTCGCGAAGGTGTGCAACGGCTGGTGGACGACGGCAAGATCGACTGGGTCGAAATCCAGTGCCTGACCGACGCGATCAACTTCTACAAAACCGATCCCGTGGCCGAGATGGGTCTGAAGCGCGAACCGCAAAGGTCTTTCCCCGTGACAAAGACCGTGCGAATAAAGGACATGCTGCAGCCGGAAATCTACAAACGTGTGAAGCGGAATCTTTTTCGCGTGCATTATCAATATGTATTCGGAAATACAAAGCCTTATTGGTATGATTTCTTTCAGATTTGCTGTGGGCCGACCTCACTCGGAGACCGGACGGATGACCGAATAATCGGTGCCTTGCCAATGAAAGAAAGTACTGCCGAATGACACCGACACTGGCCGCAATCGTCTGGGCTATGGGGCTTGTCGCCTGGGTCGTTATCCGCATTCCGCATCAGCGGCGTGCGCGCAAGATCAAAGTCGCCAACAATGCAAAGACGCTGGCCGACAGGCTGGCGCTGGGTGCGGCGAGCGTCGGCCTGTCGCTGATCCCGATTGTCTATGTCGCAACCGGCTTTCCTGCCCTTGCCGATTATGCTTTCCAGCCATGGCTGGCCTGGATCGGGCTGATTGTCGAAACCGCTTTCCTCTGGCTTTTCTATGCAAGCCACCGCCAGTTGGGCAAAAACTGGTCCGTCTCGCTTGAAATCCGCCGCGAGCACAAGCTGGTGACGGATGGGCTTTACAAATATGTCCGTCATCCGATGTATCTGTCATTCTGGTTGTGGGCGATTGCCCAATTCTGCCTGCTGCCGAACTGGTTCGCCGGTCTGGCTGGCCTTGCCGGCGTTGCTATCCTCTATTTCTATCGTGTCGATCACGAGGAAGCGATGATGCGCACTGCATTCGGCGCATCCTATGATGAGTATGCGCACCGGACCGGCCGTGTCATTCCGAGAATCAAGTTCTAGTGATTTGGCCGAAACGGATCAGCGCTCTAAATACTTCTCTCGATGCGCCTCGTTCGAAAGCTATTTTCCGAACGCGCTCCAACAGGTAATCGAAGATGAATTCAAAGCCGAATAGTTTGCGTTCGAAATCCCTGACCCGTCGCAGCCTGCTGTTTGCGGGGGCTGCACTTGCGCTTTCCGGCGGCGCAGCACAGGCAGCACCCAAAACGCCTTCCAGAAACTCGCCGCAGGCCGATGTCTATCTTCTGCGGGGTTTCGGGGATGTCTTCTCCACCGGCATCGACGAAATTGGCAAGCAGTTGCAGGCCAACGGAGTGGATGCGCATGTCGAGGGGCATCAGGCCTGGCGTTTCGTACTGAATCAGATACTCGCCGACCAGCGGAAGAATCCGCGCGCGCCTGTCATTCTTATCGGCCACTCGCTCGGCGCCAATGCCGTCATCGACATTGCAACCGCGCTTGAAAAGAAGGGCATTCAGGTCACTTATATGGCCACCTTCGCCGCCACCGCGCCTGCCCCTCTGCCCGGTAATATAAGGCGTGTCGTGAATTTCTATTTCAAGCAGCACGGCTGGGGCCTGCCGCTGACCGCCGGCCCGCGTTTCAGGGGTAGCCTCGACAATCGCGACTTCTCGGGCATGAAGGATATCGGCCATTTCAACATCGAGAAACAGCGCCCGCTTCAGGACGAAGTGGTGCGCAATGTGCTGAGCGTCGTACGCTCAAGATGATCTGAAAAGCCGATTGGCGGAAGAGAATGGGAGTCGAACCCACCAAAGACCGTCTATCGGCCCCTCCCGGATTTGAAGTCCGGACATGCCACCGGGCATGTATCCCTTCCAGATATTGAATTCATTCCATAAATTCGCATCGGCACGCCGTAGCAACGGGCAGATTTCCAACCTGTTGCTACTCTTTCATTCGCTCCTCATTCCTACAGCACCAGCAATCAAAGCGTCAATCTGGACGGCTGCATTCCAGCCGCCGGTCACTGAATGATGCAGGTTCCCGGCCACTCATTGCATGGCCGGTTAGCGCAGCCGCCAACGGCGACCAGAACGAGTATCAGGCAGATGGTCGTCGAAAGAGATTTCACTTCATTCCTCCGGTTGTCCCTACTTCCCCTTGCGTGAAATCGCCGAACAAGTCCAGCTTGCGGCGGTTCAGGCGGCGCATGTCTCCGCGCCTTATCGTGACGCTGTTGCGATCGAAGAATTCCAGTATCTGGATCGCCACCTTGCGACCGCTATCCACCCGGTCGCGAAACCGCGCCGCAATGAACCAGCCACCATCAAATGCCGCATCCATATCCGACAGGATGCCGATCATTTCAGCAATTGTCGCCCGCAGGAAAAAATGGTCGTGCGCCACTTCGTGCACCCGGCCCATGCGCCCTGAAAGCTTGAGAAGGCGGCGAATATCTTCCTCCCGCTCATCGAGCAGACCCGAAATATCACGCACGCGCGGCGGACGAAAACGAGCCTCACCGCCAAGCAGCGGCGCGATGCGCTGCCAGAGCGTCTCGTCGGCATCGCTCATCGTCACTTCATGATCGCGCAGGCGAAGCCAGGCGCCGTCCAGTCTCAACAGGTCCGCCTCGACCAGTGCGGCGATGGCGGCCCGAAAGGCTGGTGCTGGCAGGCGCGGTTTCAACAACAACCGCAGCCGTTCGACACCCATGCCGATCAGGTCTGGATTTTCGTCGTGGAAAGTGCCGAGCCGCGCCAGAATATCTTCGCGCAGAGCGTCCCATCGTTCCGGCAACAGCAAGAGGACGGAGTTCGCCTGCGGAAGCATCACGGCATCAAGCGCCTGCGCCAGACCTCGCTGATCGTCCGCCAGCGCGCGGTCGCGCAGGAATGCCGTCGCATCAAGATAGTAAGGTTCGGCAGTCAGCAGTGCGCGTGCCGCTTCTGCCGGGTCATCAATGGAGTGGGCATCGAGCTGCGCCATGCGCTCCGGGCTGCGGCGCTTGCGTTGCGGCGGGCGCAGATCGAGAAACCGTCCGCCGCCAATGGTGCGTTGTGCGGAAACATCGCGGATGACGAAACGGTCTCCGGCTGTAGCCGTAACAGGGCGATCCAGCACCAGTTGCACCCGATCTTCGGTGCCGGGCGAAAGCTCTTCATCCCGCAAAAGCACGATGCGTGCTCCAACCTCGGTTGCGGCATGGTGCAAGCGAACCGGGAACCACTGACCAAGCGGCTTTTTCTCCGAGGACAGGATTTGCAACGATGCATCGATACGATCCGTCGGGCGATGAAGGCTGGGCTGCACCAGCATATCGCCGCGATGCACCGCCTCTTTCGATATGCCGTCGCCTGCCAGATTGAGCGCACAGCGATCACCGGCCTGCGCGGTCTCGCTTAGCCTGTTCTGCGCATGAATGGTGCGGACACGCACCTCCTTGCCAGACGGGCTGATGACCAGATGGTCGCCAATAGCAACCTTGCCTGAAAGCACCGTCCCCGTGACCACTGTGCCTGCGCCCTTGAGCGTAAAGGAGCGGTCCACCGCAAGACGAAAACGTCCATTTGCCCGCCGCTCGCCGAATGCATGAGCTTCGGTTTCCAGCACGGTTTCAAGACCATCGATCCCGGCACCGGAAATGATGGAGACCGCCAGAACGGGAATGTCGGCAAGCCCTGTCAGCGCCAGTTCATTGCGGATAGCGGTTTCAACCTCGGCAAGACGGTCAGATTCGACAAGGTCGGATTTGGTGATGACGGCGACACCGCGCCGGATGCCAAGCAGATTGACGATTGCCAGATGTTCGCGCGTTTGCGGCATGATCCCGTCATCGGCAGCGACAACCAACATGACAAAATCGATGCTCGCCGCACCGGCCAGCATCGTATGTACGAATTTTTCATGCCCCGGCACATCAACAAAGCCAAGTATATCCTTTTCGCCACCAGACAAGGGCAGATAGGCAAAGCCGAGATCGATGGAAATGCCCCGCGCCTTTTCCTCTTTCAGCCGGTCCGTATCCACCTGCGTAAGCGCGCGCACCAGCGAGGTCTTGCCATGATCGATATGCCCCGCCGTTCCGACGATCATGGCTTTTCGTTCAGCGCATTGTGCGCTGCCTCGATGAAAGGAGCGGCAAGCGCGCTGCCGCCCGCCTCGGCGCGCATGAGACATTCGTAAGCCGCCACCGGGTCGCGTTCCACGCCCATGCCAAGATGCAGCGCAGCACCGAGCATGGCTTCGCCATCCGGGTCACCCGCGGCGGACGCCTTCCGCCACCAGTGTACGGCCTGAGAAGGATCACGGGGCACGCCGAGAGCATTATGATAGATCATGCCAAGCCGGGTCATGGCTGCAGCTACACCGCCCTCCGCCGCCTTCAGCGCCCAATCGCGCGCCTCAACCGGGTCGGCGGTTATCACCTCGCCTTCCATGAGCATCCAACTCAGCATGTCCTGCGCCTGCGGATCATCCTGTTCTGCGGCAAGCCGGTACAGCCTTGCAGCTTCCGGGTAATCGGCTTCGATATCTTCACCCTTGAAGAGGAGTGAAGCGAGATTGCGCTGGCCGGAAGCATCGCCAGCCGCCGCTGAAAGCGCCAGCCAGCGCTGCGCGAGGTCGACATTTTTCTCAACGCCCATGCCGCCCGCAAAACAGGCGCCGATATTGTTCTGCGCGCGCGCATTGCCTGCACGTGCCAGCGGCTCCCAGATGGAAAGCGCCGTTGCGTAATCGCCCGCCTTTGCAGCGACAAGCGCCTTTTCCAGCGCTTGAGCTGTCGTGTCAGGCTTCGGCTTGCGGGTGAAAAGATCAGCGAGCCGCATAGGATGACAGGTTCCGAACGAAACTAGTCTCGTCATCAAGGCAGCGCAGATCGAGCACGAATGCGCCCTTTTCGATCCGCCCGATCACCGGCAAGGGCAGCGCGCGCAATGAACCACCGAACGCTGTCAGCGCGGAGCCGCTGCCATCCTTCGGCACAATCGACAATCCGGCGCTTGGAACGGTCGAGAGCGGCAATGCACCGGAGCCAATCTGGCTGGCGCAATCTGTCACCGCCACGGTGAAATTCGGGCCGAGTATTTTCTCCAGCTCCGGCTTGAGCCGTGCTGCCTGCGCCGCAATTTCGGCCTGCGGACGCGCCAGATAGCGAATGGTCGGCAGCTTTTCCGCAAGCCGTTCCGGGTTGCGATAAAGTTTCAGCGTCGCTTCAAGTGCTGCGAGCCTGATCTTGTCGACCCGCAAGGCGCGCTTCATCGGGTTCTTGTTGATGCGGGCAATCAGGTCGCGCCGCCCGACGATGAACCCCGCCTGCGGTCCGCCGAGAAGCTTGTCGCCGGAAAAGGTGATGATATCTGCACCTTCGGCGACCGCTTCGCGCACCGTCGGCTCGTGCGCGAGACCGAAGGAAGTCAGATCGGCAAGCGTACCGGAGCCAAGATCATTAACCAGCGGCACGCCTTTGCCTCGCGCAATTGCCGCCAGTTCCGACGCGGAGACTTCCCGCGTAAACCCTTCAATCCGATAGTTGGAAGTGTGGACCTTCAGCACCAGCCCGGTATCGGGGCCGATTGCATTGTCGTAGTCACGCGGATGCGTGCGGTTGGTGGTGCCAACTTCGACAAGCCGTGTCCCTGCGCGGGTCATGATGTCCGGCATGCGGAAAGCGCCGCCGATCTCGATCAGTTCGCCGCGCGATACAATGGCTTCCTTTCCTGCGGCAAGGCTGTTCAGCACCAGCAGCACGGCGGCTGCATTATTGTTGACGACGGTTGCGTCTTCCGCCCCCGTGAGCTCGCAGACAAGTGCGCGCAGATGGTCGTCCCGCTCACCGCGCCCGCCCGACGACAGGTCGAATTCAAGCGAAACCGCCTGCCGCATGGCTTGCGTAGCGGCCTCAATGGCCGCTTCAGCAAGAATGGCGCGCCCCAGATTGGTGTGCAGCACAGTTCCGGTCAGATTGAACAGCGGACGCAGGCTCGATTGCCCCGACGCTTCAAGCGCATGGAGAACCCGTTCAGCCAAATGCGCGTTGCTGGAGAGCAAGGCTCCGGATTTCACCGCCTCGCGCTCATCGTCCAGCGCCTTTCGCACAGCTTCCGTCACCGCCGCATGGCCAAAACTCTCCAATGCCCCGGAAAGCTCCGGCATTTGCAGGATGGCATCCACGGACGGAAGGTGACGCAGCGAAGACTTGATCTGATCCATGCTGCCTCACAGTCCGGCAAGAAGCGGCGAGAAACCGCCTCGCCTGTAAGGCGTCTCGCGCATCAGCATATCAAGACCGAGGCTCGCAATATCATCGGCCATAGGATCGGCATCCGCCGATAGCTGCTGATAGATGATCTTGACCCAGCTCTGGCATTCGTCGCAGGTTTCAGCCTTGATGATGCCGCCGCCTTCTTCAACTTCCTTGTAGCCAATGCCCTTTGTGGAACCGCAGCATACACATTTGACCCGCACATAATGCCAGAGCGTGTTGCAGACGGAACAGGAGCAGAAGCGTGCGCCATGCGCACCGTGCCAGCCCACGACCATCGAGCTTGACGGCATGCTGCCGCAAGTCGGGCAGACGCCATCTGCAACGGGTTTCAGCGACTTCGGATCAAGCGCCGATGCAAGCCGCGTGAAATGGAGCTGCAAGCCCGCCCATATATAAATATGTTCCGCAATTGCTTCCGGCGGCAGAACACCGGCGAAGAGTGCCTCGATCATCCGGCGACGCTCACCCGCATCGCTGTTCGCCACACGCTCCAGCGCATCGGCGGCATCCTGCGGCTTGGCAATATTGCGAGCACGCTCGAACAGCCGGTCGAAGATGGTATCGAGCGCTGCTTGCGATATGGCATCCGCACGATCGATCGCCGGCATGCCGAATTCTCGCCCCCGCTCATCGCCCTGCGCTACAGTGACAGGACCGAGACCAGCCGCTATGTCGGACTGCGCCTCGCTCAGATCGGCAATAAATTCGAGATAGGGTTTCAGCGGACTGACCGAGCCCAAAAGGCGCAGCCGCCCTGCTCTTTCGGCGAAAAGCACGCCGGGGTCCGGCAATTGTACGAAGGGGGGGGCCGATATTTCGCCGATAACCGTCGGGTCCGGCACTAGATCTTTCTTGCCTGCCATGTCACTCCTCACGAACCCAACGGGCCACGTGGACCACTGAATATGATCGCCCTCGAATGACGACCGCGTAAATTCAGGCGGCGGGCTTTCCGCCGCCCTGTTTCACTTTCTGCTTCGATGTCAGTTCGCGCAACCATTTGCGGTGATGTCGCCATGCCCAGCCACCAGTAACCGTGCCGCGTGTCATCGCATGGATCGTGCCCTTGACCCAGATCGCGGCATAGACATGCACAATCCAGACACAGATCGCCGCCACCGCCGCCATGGAATGGACAAGCAAGGCCCAGCGCTGCTGGTTGATGCTGGTGAAGGAACCGAAATACTCGTTCCAGATCATCACGCCGGAAACGATCAGAATGATAATCAGCAGCGACATGGACCAGAAAACGAGCTTCTGACCTGCATTATATTTGCCGACTTCGGGCAGCTTTTCCTCATTGCCGGAGATCACGTCATTGGCATGTGCCAGCCATTGGCTGTCTTCACGCTTCCACAGATTGGCGCTCCAGAAACGCACGAAAAGCCCAAGAAAGCTGAAGAACAACACCACGCCGATCCACGGGTGGATGGCGCGTGTCCATTGTCCGCCGCCAAACAGGCCTGACAGGAAAAACAGCGAAGGGTGGAACATGGCAAGGCCGGACAAGGCCAGCAGCACGAGGCTGATGGCGGTGATCCAATGATTGATGCGTGCTCCGCCTGAATAGCGGTGCACCCTGACCGGCTTGCCGGGTTCTATCCCGTCGCCGCGTTCAACATCGTCAAAGTCGGTCTTGCTCATGAGCTTTTCTCTCCCGTGAGCTTTTCGGCCTGTTCCTCGTCATGCTCTGTCACGACGTTCGGACCCTTGAAGATATAGTGCAGCAGACCCGCTGCTGCGGCCAGCCCCATTGCGGCCATGCCCGCATATTTGGATACACCCTTCCACGCTTCGACAACCGGGCTGATGCGCGGATTGTTCGGCAGATTGGCGTAGATTTCGGGCTTGTCGGCATGGTGCAGCACATACATGACATGCGTGCCGCTGACGCCCGGCGGATCGTAAAGACCGGCATTCTCGAAGCCGCGCGATTTCAGATCCTTGATGCGTCCGTCGGCCCATTCCTTCATCTCGTCCTTGGTGCCGTAGACGATGGCCTGCGTCGGGCATGCCTTGGCGCAGGCAGGCCCCTGTCCGACTGCAATACGATCAGAGCAGAGCGTGCACTTATAGGCCTTGTGAGTCACTTCCGACACACGTGGAATGTTGAACGGGCATCCCTTGATGCAATAGCCGCAACCGATGCAGTTATCGTGGATGAAATCGACGATACCGTTGGAATATTGCACGATTGCACCGGGCGCCGGGCAAGCCTTGAGGCAGCCGGGGTCTTCGCAATGCATGCAGCCATCCTTGCGGATCAGCCATTCCAGATTGCCGGTATCGGGATTGTCCCACTCGGTAAAGCGCATCAGCGTGAAGGTATTCGGCGTCAGATCGTGCGGATTGTCATAGACACCCACATTGATGCCGACTTCCTCATGCGTGTCGTTCCATTCAGCGCAGGCCGACTGGCAGGCCTTGCAGCCGATGCATTTCGACACATCGATGAGCTTCGCCACCTCGGTCTGGCGTTCGGCAGGCGGCGTCACATTCGACGCCGACCGCCTGATGAGGTCCTTGTCACCGAAACGCGGCTGTTGCGGCTGGACGCTAGGATTGGGAACGGGTGGAAACATCTCTAATCCCTCCTAAGCTACAGGCGCGCTTGAGCGCTCGATATTGACCAGAAACGCCTTGAACTCCGGCGTTTCAATGTTCGCATCGCCGACGAAAGGCGTCAGCGAGTTCGGGCCGAAGCCCTTGCGGGCGGCACCCATGAAGCCCCAATGGAGCGGGATGCCGACCACATGCACCGTCTTGCCGTCGCAGATGAGCGGCTTGATGCGCTTGGTCACCACGGCCTTGGCCTTGACCGAACCGCGCTTCGACCACACCCGCACCCAGTCGCCCTTGACAATGCCCTTTTCCTTCGCCAGCTCTTCGGAAATTTCCACGAAGAACTCAGGCTGCAGAACGGCATTCACCGTGACGTGCTTCGTCCAGTAGTGGAAATGTTCGGTCAGGCGGTAGGACGTCGCCGCATAGGGGAACTCCTCCGACGCCGTTTCCGCAAACTGCTTGAAGTCGTCGTTGAAGACACGCGCCACCGGATTGCCCCGAACCTTCGGTGCAATCACATTGGCGACAGGCGATTCAAACGGCTCGTAATGGGCCGGGAACGGACCGTCGCGCATCATGCCACGGCTGAACAGGCGCGAGGAGCCTTCCGCATTCATGATGAACGGCCCGACCTCTTCCGGCTTGGCGGTCGGCGCGATGTCCGGCACGTCATAGCCCGTCCATTTCGAACCGTCCCATTCGATGAGCTTGCGGCTCGGGTCCCACGGCTTGCCGTTGAGATCGGCAGAGGCGCGGTTATAGAGAATGCGACGGTTTGCAGGCCATGCCCACGACCAGTTGAGATAGGCACCTGTCTCATCCGGATCATGATTATCGCGGCGAGCCATATTGTTGCCAGCCTCGGTGAAGCAGCCGGAATAAATCCAGCAGCCCGATGCCGTCGAACCGTCGTCGCGCAGTGCCGCAAAGCCGGACAGAAGCTTGCCCGCCTCGGCAACCACCTTGGTCGGATCGGTCGGGTCGGTCACCGTAGAAAGAGCACGACCGTTCAGTTCCTTGGCCAGTTCTTCCGCCGTCGGTTCGCCTTCATCCTTATAATCCCATACGAGATTGAGGATCGGGTCGGGGAAGGCCCCGCCTTCCTTGCTATAAAGCCCTTTCAGCCGCAGATAGATCTGGGCCATGATCCAGTTGTCGGTCTTCGCATCGCCGGGCGGCGTAGCACCAGGCCAGTGCCATTGCAGCCAGCGCCCGGAATTGGTGAGCGAGCCCTCATCCTCTGCAAAGCAGGTAGAAGGAAGCTGGAACACTTCCGTTTGGATGGAAGCTGAATCCACATCGTTGAATTCACCGTGGTTTTCCCAGAAACGCGAGGTTTCCGTTTCCAGCGGGTCCATTGTCACCAGGAATTTCAGCTTCGACAAAGCGTCGGTCAGCTTCTTGCGGTTCGGCACCGCCATCAGCGGATTGAACCCCTGACAGACATAGCCGTTGACCTTGCCCTCATACATCATGTCGAAGATACGAAGCATGTCGTAATTCGGCACGTCGAGCTTCGGCAGCCAGTCATAGACGAAGTCGTTTTCAACAGTTGCGGCACTGCCCCACATCGCCTTCTGGAAACTGACGAAGAACTTGCGATAATTCTGCCAATAGCTCGTCTGGTTCGGGCGCAGCGGCTTGAAACCGCGTGTCGACATATAGATTTCGAGATCGGTTTCCTTTTCGACCGGAATGTTCATATAGCCCGGAAGAAGATTGGACATCAGGCCGATATCGGTCAGTCCCTGAATGTTGGAGTGACCGCGCAGCGCATTCATGCCGCCGCCACGCACGCCGATATTGCCGAGGATAAGCTGCAGCATCGCCATGCAGCGAATATTCTGCGACCCCTTGGAATGCTGCGTCCAGCCGAGCGCATACATCGACGTCATCGTCTTGTCTGGTGCCGAGCATTCGGACATCATCTCGGCCACTTTCAGGAATTTCTCCTTCGGCGTACCGCAGATACGTTCAACCATTTCCGGCGTGAAGATCGAAACGTGCTGCTTCAGCAGGCTCCACACACAGCGGGGGTTCTGCAGCGTATCGTCAACGACCGCATAGCCGTCATCGCCGATCACATAATCCCAGCTCGAGCGGTCGTAATCCCGCTTTTCCTCGTCATAGCCGGTAAACAGCCCGTCCTTGTATTCGAAGCCATCCTTGATGATGTAGCTGGCATTGGTGAAATGCTTCACATAATCCCACTGCACCTTGTCGTTCTGGATGCAGTAATTGATGACGCCAAGCAGGAAGGCGATATCCGACCCCTGCCGGATAGGCGCGTAGAAATCCGCCACGGAAGCCGTGCGCGTGAAACGCGGATCGACGACGATCAGCCGGGCGCCACGGTTGGCCTTTGCCTCCGTCACCCATTTGAAGCCGCAAGGATGCGCTTCCGCCGCATTGCCGCCCATGACGACGACGAGATCGGTGTTCTTGATATCGGTCCAGGAGTTGGTCATTGCTCCGCGGCCAAATGTTGGGGCGAGACTCGCCACCGTCGGGCCGTGTCAGACGCGTGCCTGGTTATCGAATGCAACTATGCCTGTGCTGCGCACCACCTTGTAGGTGAGAAACGCCGTTTCATTGGTGGTTGCCGAAGCTGCGAGAAAACCCGTCGAGGTCCAGCGATTGACCGTAGTGCCCGCCGCGTTCTTCGCGATGAAGTTGGCGTCACGGTCGTCTTTCAGATGCCGTGCAATGCGGTCGAGCGCATCTTCCCAGGAAATCTGCTTGAACTCGGACGAACCCGGCTCGCGTACCTGCGGATATTGCAGGCGGGTCTTCGCCTTGACGAAATCCTTCAGTGCCGCACCCTTCGGGCAAAGCGTGCCGCGATTCGTCGGGTGATCCGTATCGCCTTCGACATGGATCAGCTCGGCCTTCTCGCCTTTCCTGACATCCCCCTTGGAATAAAGGATGATGCCGCAGGCGACCGAGCAGTAAGGGCAGGTATTCCGGGTTTCGGTCGTGTTGGTCAGCTTGAAGGGGCGAATGGATTCGGCATAGGCGCTTTCCACTGCACCGAAACCGAAAGACCCAAGCGCCGAAGCCGCCACTACCGCCCCCGTTCCGCCCAGAAACTGGCGGCGTGAGAGCTCCACATTCATTGCGCTGCACCTCCCTGATCGTCAGAAGAAAATGCCGAGGCATGCTCTTCTTTAAATTGGACTTGCCTGACATCAGTTCACCGCAATAAAACCAAGTTGTCAACCGAACAGCAGGCTAAAAAAATTAACAATAAGGTGCATTTATCAATAACATGACTTTAATTGTCATGTATTAATACATAGACTTCATCACGAGAATGACTTGAAAACGCGCTGGCTGATTGACGTTCCTGTGTAAAAACGCCAGACTGCTTGTGTGGCTTCTTATATTGCTCCCGAGTTTCGGGGCCTGAATTTTGAGTGGCTCTTGCCTCGCGTCGGCTTGTTTAACCCGGTGCGACGGTGTTTTGCGGCCCTCATCTCAGGCTCTCTTCAATCGGGCAAAGCCTCATCCAGATTTCCTGCAATCATTGCATACCTGCCGCTTTCCGGACCGAAGGCGGGGGAACGATTTTTCTCGCGCAATTGCAACAAGAACAATTCAAAGCAAAAAGGGGATCGTCATGAACCGTCGGGAACTTCTTAAATCCGGTGCGGCTTGCGCGGCTTTCAGCATGCTGCCGAATTTTGCGTCTGCGGCCAGCAACACATTCGCGCCGGAGCCGTCAGGCTGGCGCAGCTTCGAGATCACCACCAGCGTTACGCCTGCCGCTTCGGGAGAAGTCATTCGTGTATGGGTTCCGATGGCGGGGTTCAATGGCAACGACTGGAACCGTCCCGAAGGCAATCGCTGGACGACAAACGCCAAGGTCGCGCGGCTCGACCGCGATCCGGCCAGCGGCACCGGCCTGCTTTACCTCGAATGGGACGCAAACGAAGCAAAACCGCAAGCCGAGATCATCAGCCTCATCTCTACCCGGGACCGTGCAAGCAATCTTGATGCCTCGGCAAAGGCCGTGCCGCTGACCCGTGCCGAACGCGAACGCTATCTGGCCGGGACGCGCCTTGCGCCGGTCGATGGCATCGTCAAACAGACCTCCGACAAGATCGTTGCAGGTGCAGGCACCGATCAGGAGAAGGCGCGCCTGATCTATGACTGGGTGGTGGCCAACACCTATCGGCGCGCCTCGACACGCGGCTGCGGTGACGGCAATATCGTCGCCATGCTCGACAGCGGCGATCTCGGCGGCAAATGCGCCGACCTCAATCCGCTGTTCGTGGCTCTGGTCAGGGCGGCGGGAATTCCGGCCCGGGACCTCTATGGCGTGCGCGTTGCGCCTTCCGCCTTCGGCTACAAGAGCCTTGGCGCGAAGAACGAAGTCATCACCAAGGCCCAGCACTGTCGCGCCGAAATCTATCTCGACGGCATTGGCTGGGTCGCAACCGATCCGGCGGATGTGCGCAAGGTGATGCTGGAAGAGGAAAAGGACGGGCTGACCGCCGACGACCCGCGTGTCGCAGCCGTGCGGCAAAAGCTTTTCGGTTCATGGGAAGGCAACTGGATTGCCTTCAATGATGGCAGCGATATCGCCTTGCCATCTGCCCAAGGACCGGAACTCGGTTTCCTGATGTATCCGCAGGCCGAAGTCGCCAGCGCCCGTCTTGACTGTCTCGATGCGGATGCTTTCCGCTACGCGATGACCGCACGCGAAATAACGATATAAATTTTGAGGACATCATGGATATCGCTTCGCCTATTCGTCTCAGCACGCTTGCCCATGGCGGCGGTTGCGGCTGCAAGCTGGCTCCAGCCGTTTTGCAGGATCTGCTGGCCGACCAACCGGCCATGCAGCCTTTCAGCCAACTTCTCGTCGGAACGGAAACCGGCGACGATGCCGCTGTCTGGCAACTGGATGACGAAAACTGCGTGATCGCCACCACGGATTTCTTCATGCCGATGGTGGACGATCCTTTCGATTTCGGACGTATCGCAGCCACCAATGCGATATCCGACATTTATGCCATGGGCGGAACGCCGATCATGGCGCTGGCGATCCTCGGCATGCCGGTGAACAAGATGCCCGCCGAAATGATCCGCGAAATCCTGAAAGGCGGCTCCAGCATCTGTGCTGAAGCTGGCATTCCGGTTGCGGGCGGGCATTCCATCGACGCGCCGGAACCGATCTACGGATTGGCCGTTATCGGCACCTGCAAGCTTTCCAGCCTTCGCAAGAACAGCGGCGCGCGTCCCGGCGACACGCTGATTCTGACCAAGGCAATCGGCGTCGGTATTTATTCCGCTGCCTTCAAGAAACAGGAACTCGACAGCGCCGGTTACGATGAAATGATGACATCCGTCACCTTGCTGAACCGGGTTGGCGCCGAACTTGGCAAGGATGACGCCGTCCATGCAGTAACCGATGTCACCGGCTTCGGCATTCTCGGACATGCACTCGAAATGGCGCGCGGTTCGAATGCAGGCATCTCCCTCGACTATGCTGCGCTGCCTTTTCTCAAGCAGGCCGAGGACCTCACGCAAGGCGGCTTTGTAACAGGAGCCTCCACCCGCAACTGGGCAAGCTACGGCCATGATGTGCAGCTTCCGGACGACTATCCGCTCTGGAAACAGCAATTGCTGACCGACCCGCAGACATCCGGCGGGCTTCTGCTATCCTGCGCAGCGGGGGAAGCTGAAAGACTTTTGAACAGCATCCACGCTGCCGGTTATCCATCTGCCAGCATCATCGGAAAGGTGACGGAAGGTGCCGCCCGCGTGACCGTGACAGGGTGAAATCACAGAAACAGTTCATCAACAACTCGCTTGCCGATTGGGCCGTTCCCCTCTGGAAATCGCCGCCATGAGGCGATAAAGGCAACAGGATAATATTTTCCAGAGGGACATCATGGGCTATTTTCCAAGTTGGCGTTTGACATCAAACGCCGTCGTGCTTCCTGACGAGCGCCTGCCAGCCGCCGCCGCCATACCGATGGGCGTGCAGCATCTTCTTGCGATGTCCGGCTCGACCATCGTTGCGCCGCTGCTGATGGGTTTCGATCCCAATGTGGCCGTCTTCTTCTCCGGTATCGGCACGCTTCTGTTCTTCGTGCTGACGGCAGGTCGTGTGCCAAGCTATCTCGGTTCGTCCTTCGCATTCATCGCGGTCGTGATCGCCGCAACCGGCTATAGCGGTTCCGGCCCCAATCCCAATATCGCCATCGCGCTCGGCGGCATCATTGCCTGCGGCGCGCTCTATGCCCTTATCGGCCTTGTGGTCATGGCCATCGGCACAGGCTGGGTCGAACGGCTGATGCCTCCGGTCGTCACCGGCGCCATCGGCGTTTCCATCGGCCTCAACCTCGCGCCGGTCGCTGTCGGCCAGTTGAAGGGAAGCGGCACGCACATCACCATCGCGCTGCTCACCGTTCTCTGCATGGGGATGATCGCCGCCTATGGGCCGCGTGGAACCAAGCGCCTGTCGGTGCTCTTCGCGCTGCTGTTCGGCTATCTGCTGGTCCTGATCCTCGGCAACGGCCTCGGCATCGTGCCCGGCATCGATTTCACCGCCGTCAGCAACGCAGCCTGGTTCGGCCTGCCGCATTTCACCACGCCGGAATTCAACTGGCAGGCGATCACCCTCATCGCGCCGGTCGCCGTCGTTCTGGTGGCGGAAAATCTCGGCCACATCAAAGCGCTCGGTTCGATCACCGGCCAGAACATGGATCGTTATATCGGCCGCGGCTTCCTCGGCGATGGCATCGCGACCATGATCTCCGGTTCTGGCGGCGGCACCGGCGTCACCACCTATGCCGAAAACATCGGTGTCATGGCGATGACCAAGGTTTATTCAACGCTGATCTTCGTCATTGCTGCCATCATGGCACTGATCCTCGGCATGTCGCCGAAATTCGGCGCCATCCTCCAGACCATCCCTGCCCCGGTTCTGGCAGGTCTTGCGGTTTCGGTGTTCGGCCTGATCGCCTCGGCCATGGCCCGCATCTGGATCGTCAACAAGGTAGACTTCGCGGATTCCCGCAATCTCTTCACCGCTGGCGTGGCGCTCATCTTCGGCGCTGGCGACTTCACGCTGAAGATCGGTGATTTCGCTCTTGGCGGTATCGCAACATCGACGCTTGCAGCTCTCGTCTTCTATCAGTTGCTCGGCATTGGTCGCAGCGAGAAGCCTGCGGCATAAGACAAAGGGGAGCGGGCGCTTGTCCCGCTCCCTTTATGCCGAAACAGTTCATACTTGATCGGTATCAATTACTGTATTTCTATATCCGTCTATGTCTGGGAATGAAGATCATCCGGATGAGACGGGCTCATGATATCAGACCTTTTCGAGCATAACCGGCAATGGGCAGCGAAAAAGCGCCAGGAAGACCCTGAATATTTCAGCCGCCTGTCATCGATGCAGCGTCCGGAATATCTCTGGATCGGATGTTCGGACAGCCGCGTTCCGGCCAATGTCGTCACCGGATTACAGCCCGGCGAGGTGTTCGTACACCGCAACGTCGCCAACCTCGTTCATCGCGCCGACCTGAACCTGCTGTCAGTGCTTGAATTTGCCGTCGAAGTGCTGGAGATCAAACACATCATCGTCTGCGGTCATTACGGATGCGGCGGCGTGCGTGCCGCCATGGCCGGTTATGGCCACGGCATCATCGATAACTGGCTCCAGCCGGTTCGCGATATTGCGCAGGCAAATGAACAGGAGCTGGACGGCTTTACCGATCCCGAAGAACGCCTGAACAGGCTTTGTGAACTGACCGTCGCCTCACAGGTGGAAAGCCTGTCACGCACGCCAGTTCTGCAATCGGCCTGGAAACAGAACAAGGATATCGTCGTGCACGGCTGGATCTATGGCCTCAAGGACGGCTTGTTGCGTGACCTCGAATGCGACTGCACGAAAAGCGTGCTGCATTTTTCATGTCAGCAGGCAGGATAATCTGAATATTCAAAGACGAATTGTTTTCGCTCCGCCGGAAAAACGTATTTCCGGAGATGGACGAGCGGGTAAAGCCCGCTCGTCCCGATTTTACTTATTCTGCTGCTTCTGCCACGCATAGCGCATCGCATTCGACAGCTTCCCGTGCACCGGACAGGCTGGCCTGACCAAGAGTAACGGTTAAGACCGCGCTGAAGCTCGCCACGACCGAAACCCAGAAACCGTTTGCCGCACCGAAATTGTCGACAACCCAACCGGAAACGAACGCACCAAGCGCCATTCCGATGCCGATACCCGTCATGACCCAGGTAATACCTTCGGTCAGCATTGTCTCAGGTACGCGGCGTTCGATCAGGCCGAAGGCCGTGATGAATGTCGGGGAAATTGCAACGCCGCTGACGAACACCGCCGTTGCAAGAAGCGCGGTCGATGTACCGGCAAAGGGTAGCGGCAATGCAGTGAGTGCCAGCACGCCGACGGCAATCATCAACTGGCGCTGCAGGGGTATACGAAGCGACAATGCACCGAGCGTTATGCCGACAAGAAACGAACCGATGGCATAAACGCCGATCACGATGCTGGCCGCGCCGGGCTGACCAAGCTCGCTTGTGATAGCCACGGCACTGACCTCAGCTATTGCAAAAGTGGAACCGACAAAGATGAGCGCGAGCGTGATAATCTGAACGGGACGCGACCAGATTGCAGAACGTTGCGGGCTGCCGTGGTCGAGCGCGCGAACCGGCGGTTCACTGGAACGCTGCAAAAGAAAGGCAACAGTGCCCACGGCCAGGAAAGCCGTGCTGATGAGCATACCCGCCTCAGGAAACAGCGACACCGCCAGCGCCACGGAAAGGGAGGCGCCTGAAATATAGACCAGCTCATCCGCCGCCGACTCGAACGCGAAAGCGGTGTTCAATTCAGGGCGGTTGCGGAAAATTTCCGTCCACCTTGCCCGCACCATTGCCGGGATGCTGGGCATGGCACCGGCAAAAAATGCCGAGACGAACAATGTCCAGTTCGCCCAGCCCTGATTTGTCGCTACGAGCAGAAGCGCGAAGGCTATCACCGAAACGATTGTGGCGGGCATGACGATGCGGCTTTGTCCGTAACGGTCAACAAGGCGTGAGATCTGCGGCGATATGAATGCATTCGTGAGCGCGAAGGTGGCAGACACCGCGCCCGCCAGCCAGTATTCGCCATGGGTCTGCGCAAGCATGGCCACGATGCCGACGGGCGCCATCGCGATGGGAAGACGAGCGAAGAAGGCCGCCGTCGAAAAGCCGATAGCGCCTGGAGCACTGAAAATTTCTCTATATGGATTGGACATCGGAGTGGGTCCTTGAAAGGGGGAATTCTATCACTTGCATACGGTCCGTATGTTAATTAAATAATTGATACGCGGCGTATGTCAACTAATATACGCAGCGTATGCAAATAAAAGGAATCATGATGCGTAAACCGCGAAGCGAAATGATTGCCGAAACGAGGACCAAGCTGATGGCTGCGGGCCGCAAGGCTTTCGGAACCGTTGGTTACGCCGAGGCTTCGATGGATGATTTTACAGCCTCTGCCGGGCTGACGCGCGGCGCGCTCTATCATCATTTTGGTGACAAAAAGGGCCTTCTGCAGGCCGTAATCAACGAGATCGATTGCGAGATGGCCGCGAGGCTGTGCACAATTTCTGCCAAGGCGCCCGACCGCTGGCAGGGTTTTGTCGACGAAAATACGGCCTATATCGAGATGGCGCTTGAGCCGGAAATCCAGCGGATCATGTTTCGCGACGGACCGGCGGTTTTCGGCGACCCGTCCAGTTGGCCGAGCGCCAATGGCTGTATCCGCACGATCACCACAAGCCTCGACGCCTTGCGGGAAGATGGGATCATCGTCGATATCGATTCGGAAGCCGCCGCGCGGCTGATCAATGCGGCAAGCAGTAGCGCCGCGCAGTGGATTGCCAATTCCGACGATCCAGAGGCCACATCGAAGCGAGCCGTCAAGGCGTTCCGGACGTTTCTGGAAGGCCTGTTGATCCGGAAGAACAAGTGAAGGTCAGTTTACGCCCCTCTCGCGAATAGCCTCAACCAGCCTTTCGGGGTCAATGGGCTTGTGCAGCAGCAGATAGCCACTGGCGGAAGCCTCGCGAAGCCTTTCTGGCGAGGTGTCGCCCGTCAGGATAATCACCGGCAAAGTCCGCTCCAGCAGCGCAAATACTTCACTCGCTGCTTCAGTTCCGGTGGTCAGGCCCTGCAACCGGTAATCCACAATCAGCAGATCCGGCTCCCCCGCCAATTCGGATGCCTGATAGGATCGATAGGCTTCCGCAGCAGTCGGCCCGGCATGGACTCTATGTCCAAGCACCGAAAGCAATCCGCAAAGGGCATCCAGGACGGCAGGTTCATCATCGATGACGATAATATTGCGGGCTCCTCCCTGCTCTGTCTGCGATATTGCCTGCCCTCCCGCCTTCTCGACGCGGGGCACCGTTACAGCAAATAATGATCCTTTCCCGAACGTCGAAACAAGCCGGATCGGATGGCGCAAAAGTGCTGCCGTTCGTTTGATGATCGACAGTCCAAGCCCCAGTCCCTTGTCACGATTGCGCTCGAAATTATCGAGCTGCACGAATTCCTCGAAAATGAGCCCGTGCTTTTCTTGTGGAATTCCGATGCCTGTATCGAGCACCTGAATTTCGATCCCACGCCCCCTGCGCCGACAGCCCATCAAGATGCGCCCCTGATCGGTATATTTGATAGCATTGGAAAGGAGATTGGCGAGAATCTGCTTCAACAGCGTAGGATCGCTGTCGCAATAAAGCGAGGTCGGCACGATACGAAGGTCGAGCTTCTTTTCTGACGCTTCGCTTGCAAATTCATGCTGCACTTCTTCGAAAATCCGGTTGATCGAAACCGCCTGCCTGTTCGGCACGACAAGCTGCGCATCCAGTCGCGAAACATCGAGCAGGGCATTGAGAAGATCGCTCAGGCTACCGACGACGCGCTTGATATTGTCCGAAATCTGTCGCGCTGCGGATGCGGCAACCGTCTCCCTGGACGCAAGTGCTGCAAGCGTGGAATTGAACAGCCCCAGCGCATGGACCGGCTGGCGCAAGTCATGACTTGCCGCAGCCAGAAAACGCGTTTTTGCCTGATCGGCCGTAGAGGCCCTGTCTCTCTCGCTTCGCAGTTCTTCCACCAGCGCCGAGTTCTCGAAGCGCAGACGAATGGTTTCCCAGAGATCGTGATAAGTCACCCGGCAGTGCTGGAGATTGATTGCCACAAGACACACGATGAGAAAGAGATAGGCATTATAAACGCCGCCACCCGCCTGCAGGCAAAAGATTGTCGCTGGCAGCACCGTGGTGAAAAGCGAGCCGATCACGGAGGGCGGGAAAGCCGAGCCCGTCGGAACCGAACCGCAAGCAAGCCCGGTCATCACAATGATCGAAAAAGCCAGAAGATGCGGTTCGCCGGACATGAAGCCGATCCAGCCGAGCATGCCCCAGTTCAGGCCCGAAAGCCACGAAAAACCTGCTGCCAGCCAGGCCCATCGGTCGGAATTGACGATCGGCTGCTTCCGACGAAAGAAGGCCCGCGTCACGAATACCCGGACGATGGATAAAAGGTAGACGGAAGCCGCCCAGGTCCAAAGCCACCAATCCGGCACTTTGCCCCAGAAAACGATGAATGCTGGAACCGGCACCAACAGGTTTGTCAGCAAGACACCCGCTGAATGCTTGTAAAGCATGCCCGTCAGTTCCTCACGGATTCTGGTTTCATCCAGTTTCCGCGACATATCGACGGAGCTATTTATTTGTACGGGATGGATCGTCATGTGATATTGAAGCCGGATTGTTGCCGCGGGGGAAGTTCATGTCCGGAACTTACAGAGTCGTACTTGCCGATGACCACAGTGTTGTCCGGGAAGGCCTGAAGATGCTGCTATCGACAATAGAAGACACTTCAATTGTCGGAGAAGCAAGGGATTACGACACGCTGTTACTTGAGCTGAATCAATGCCCCTGCGATTTACTTGTTCTGGACCTCGGAATGCCCGGTTTTCTGGGCTATACGCTCATAGAAGAAATCCGCACAGCCCACCCCCGACTGAACATCATCATATTGTCGGCCAATTCCGACCGGCAGTCGATCGACAAGGCGCTTGAGGCCGGGGCCGATCTGTATCTCACGAAGAATGGCAATCCCGACGAACTGGTAGCTGCGGTCCGCTCGCTGCGCAATGCAAAACTGGACGGCGTACCCACCACGATTTCCCATCACGCAGAGAAACGCCCGGCAGGTAATCCGCTTCCCGACGTCGAACTGCCGATGTCTGTCGCCCTGACCCGCAGAGAAATGCAGTTTCTGGCACTTATTCCACGCGGCAGCACGACAAGGGAGATTGCGGAGCGGCTGGGCATCAGCGTTCCCACCGCGCGAAAACACCGTGAAAACCTGATGCGCAAGCTTGGGAAGCACAACAGCGCTGAACTGACCGCCTATGCGGTGCGCCTCGGTCTGCCGGTGGAATAGCACCCTCCGAAATACGACATCTGCCGTATTGTTTGCGCGGCGGTCCTCCAACTATCGTTCATGGTGACCATTGTGGGCTCATACCAGCCCACGTATTTGGAGGACGATATGAAGACGACTTTGATTTCTGCGGCAGCGTTTGCAATGCTCGTTACAGGAGCTTTTGCAGCGACGCCAACCACCAGCAAAACCGAAAGCCAACCGGCAGCCTCGCAGAATCATGCCGGTTCCATGCTCCTGGCCGTAGGCCCGAACCGGTATTTCTTGCCATCCATCTCTTCCAGTCGGCGCGGCGCATTCGGCTGATTGCCTAATATCAAGTTGCGCGGGGGCTATGCGATCTGGTCCAGAGGTCGTGAAGATGAAAGGGGGGCTTCTGCCGCCCTTTCATTACGTTTGTACTTGGTATCGGTAAGCTGATCTCAGCCCGACACAATCGATGTAAAGTCGGACATGCCCGCAAAGCGCGCAGCCCGTACCTTGCCATATTTGCTCTTGTCGACAACGAGATGTTTTTCGACCGCGCGCTGCATTGCCATCTGCTTGATTGGCACTTCATGGAAGTGCGAGCAGGTAACCCCGTGCTGCTCATCGACACCACCAGCCGACAGAAATGCCTTGTTGATGTTGACGCGCTTCAGGACGTCGATCCCCTCGTCCCCGGAAAACGATGCCGCTTCCGGGTGATAGAGCCCGCCCAGAACGATGATGCGCACATCGCTGCGCTGCGACAGTATCTCTGCAATATTGAGAGCGTAGCAGACAACCGTAATGTGCTGGTTCTGCGGGATACGGTGAGCAAGGTGCGGCATCGTCGTGCCGCAATCGATGAAAACCGTATCATAGGGTTCGATCAGCGCTGCGGCTGCGGCGCAAGCCTGCGCTTTGGCATTGGCATGGCTGTCTTTTTCAAAATCAAAGACATAATCGCCATTCACACCGTCCTGCGTGGGAATAATGTAACCACCCAAACAATTCAGCATCCCGCCATCGCTGCCGATATCGCGGCGGATCGTCATTTCAGAAACGCCAAGACGTGCTGCCGCATCGCGCAGGCGAAGCACGCCGATCTCATCGACCAGCGCCGCCAGTTCGGCAATCCGCTCTTCCTTCCGGCTGATTCTGCTCACGCTGTCCCCATTCCTTGCGGTCCGCTCATCCCGTTTATACGTCCGTCACATTTCACGCAATGCGATCATCCGATCTTGACAGGCTGAACATAAATGTGAAACGATCCAAACATAATGATCGGATTGTAACATTATAATTCGCATTGTTGGGAGGATATGACAACAGGGTTTTGCACGCCTCGAACAGAATTCCACTCTTCGAGGACGTCAGACAGGCGGGAAAACAGATCGAATTTTCGCCCGGCCGGGAAGCCGGGCATGGAGGAGAACGCCGACGCACTCACCGTTCCTGAGATGCGTCGGCGTAGCAACAATTGTGTTTGTCCAAGCCATCAAGGGCAGGCGACCAAGGAATTCCCAGGGAGGAAACACCGGTGAAGAAATTTCTAGCATCCGTGGCGATTGCCATGTCCGTTGCCGTTCCGCACGCTTTCGCGGAAGGCGTCGTTGATACATCGAAGATCAACAAGGAACTGATTACCACTGCCAATGACAAGAAATACACTATCGCAACCGTCGTGAAGGTAGACGGCATTGCCTGGTTTGACCGCATGCGCGATGGCGTCGACCAGTTCAAGGCTGACACCGGCAATGACGTCTGGATGGTCGGCCCGAGCCAGGCGGACGCTGCTGCACAGGTACAGATTGTCGAGAACCTCATCGCACAGGGCGTCGACGCTATTGCCATCGTGCCGTTCTCGGTTGAAGCCGTGGAGCCGGTTCTGAAGAAGGCACGCGAGCGTGGCATCGTCGTCATCAGCCACGAAGCATCCAACATCCAGAACGTCGATTACGACATTGAAGCCTTCGATAACAAGGCCTATGGCGCGAACCTCATGAAGGAACTCGGCAAGTCGATGGGCGGCAAGGGCAAATATGTCACCACCGTCGGCAGCCTGACCTCCAAGTCGCAGATGGAATGGATCGACGGTGCTGTCGAATACCAGAAGGCCAACTTCCCGGAAATGTCAGAAGCAACCGGCCGTCTCGAAACCTATGACGACGCCAATACCGACTATAACAAGCTCAAGGAAGCGATGACCGCCTATCCGGACATCAAGGGCATTCTCGGCGCGCCGATGCCGACCTCTGCCGGTGCCGGACGCCTGATCGCCGAAGGCGGCCTCAAGGGCAAGGTCTTCTTCGCAGGCACGGGCCTCGTTTCGGTGGCTGGTGAATATCTGAAGAACGACGACGTTCAGTACATCCAGTTCTGGGACCCTGCCGTTGCAGGCTATGCCATGAACATGCTGGCCGTCGCAGCGCTTGAGAAGAAGAACGACCAGATCAAGGCTGGCCTCAATCTGGGCCTGCCTGGCTATGAAAGCTTGCTGGCACCGGACGCTGCCAAACCGAACCTGCTCTATGGCGCAGGCTGGGTCGGCGTGACCAAGGAAAACATGGATAAGTACGACTTCTAATATCCATGGCTGTCTCTGACGGGAGGGGTGCCTGCCCCTCCCGCCGGACAAATTGCATTCCAGCCTTGCACGAGGCCCCTCATGAATGAAAACCTGATCGAACTGCGCCATATCGGAAAACGCTTCGGCGGCGTCAGGGCGCTGGACGATGTTTCCTTCGCCATCAAGCCCGGTGAAATCCACTGCCTCGCAGGCGAAAACGGTTCCGGCAAATCCACCATCATCAAGGTCATGTCGGGCGTCTACACACCGGAAGACGGCGAGATACTGATCGACGGCAAATCGGTCGGCAAGCTCGACCCCGTCAAGTCGGTTCACCACGGCATTCAGGTGATCTATCAGGACTTCTCGCTGTTCGGGAACCTGACTGTTGCCGAAAATCTGGCAATCAATACTTTTCTCATCGAAGGCCGCAAGGGCGTCGACTGGAAGCGCGTGCGCGAACTGGCGCAGAAGGCGCTCGACCGGCTTGGCGTCAGCATGGACCTCGATGCGGATGTGGACAGCCTGCCGACATCGGGCAAGCAGATCGTGGCGATTGCACGCGCCGTCATGGCTGACGCCCGCCTCATCATCATGGACGAGCCGACCACCGCGCTCACGCGTCATGAAGTCGACGCGCTGTTCAAGATCGTGCGCGATATTCAGGCACAGGGCATTGCGGTGCTCTTCGTCAGCCACAAGATGCGCGAGATGCTGGAAATCAGCGAAAGGCTGACCGTCTTCCGTAATGGTAAGAAAGTTGCTGAAGGCCCGATTTCCGATTTCGACGAACCGTCGATCACCCGCGCCATGACCGGTCAAGAACTCACATCGGACCATTATCACTGGAGCCCGCGTGAAGGCGCTTCAACCAATCCGACCCTCGAAATCACGAACCTTTCTGTTCCGGGTTCGGTGGAAAATGCCAGCCTCACTCTCAATGCGGGCGAGATCGTCGGCATATCCGGGCTGATCGGCTCAGGCCGTACGGAACTGGCACTCGCGCTCTTCGGCATGAAGCCGGACTTCACCGGCACTGTTCGTATCGATGGCAGGCAAGTCCACCCGAAAACAGTTCAGGAAGGGATCGCCTGTGGCGTCGCCTATGTGCCGGAAGACCGTTTGACGGAAGGTCTGTTCCTGACGCAATCAATCGAGCGGAACATCATCGTCACATCGATCGAGAAATTCGTGCGCGGCCTCTTCATCGACCGCAGACAAGCCGACACCACGACGCGCGACATGTTTTCGGCGATGCATATCGTTGCCCCCGGCCCGCATACGCCGGTCAATCACCTGTCGGGCGGCAATGCCCAGCGTGTGGTGCTGGCACGCTGGCTTTTGACCGGCGCGAAAGTGCTGATCCTCAACGGGCCGACTGTCGGTGTCGACGTCGGCTCCAAGGCGCAGATCCACAGTATCATCCGCAAGCTTGCCCGTGATGAAGGTCTCGCCGTCCTGATGATTTCCGACGATGTGCCCGAGCTGGTGCAAAACTGCAATCGTGTGCTGGTGATGCATCGCGGACGTTTCGTCGACGAACTTTCCGGTGAAACCATGACCGAAGATGCCGTCAATGACCGGCTCAAGACGCTGAATTGAGGAACCGGCACATGAAATTCTTTCGCAGTACCGAATTCATCATTGCCTGCGTGTTGTTCGCGGCGATGGTTATTATCGGCCTCATCAATCCGGCTTTCTGGTCGCTGGACAATATCTTCGGCCTTCTGCGCTCCAACGTCGTGATTGGTATCATGGCGCTCGGTGTGTTGCTGGTGATGATTTCCGGCGGCATCGACGTCTCTTTCACCGCCTTTGCCATCGCGGCCATGTATCTGACCGTGCGCGCCATGGTCTATCTCGGCTATGACGGCATGTTCATTCCGTTTGTGGCGGCAACGCTGATCGGCCTGCTGCTTGGCGCTTTCAACGGTTTCATCATCCATCGCTTCAAGATGATCCCGCTGATCGTAACGCTCGGCACCGGTTCCATCGTGCGCGGGCTGGTGCTGGGCCTTGTCGGCACCAGCATCGTCAACATCAACAAGATGCCGAAGGAACTGATCGAATTCGGCAAGACGGATGTGATCTCACTGACATCGGCCTCCGGCACGGCGTTCGGGCTGACCGCAATGTTCCTTGTCTATCTGGCGCTGGCCCTGCTGATCCACCTGATCCTCAATTATACGATGATCGGGCGCAGCGTTTATGCCTATGGCGGCTCGCCGGAAGCGGCAAAGCGCGTCGGCTTCAATACACGCCGCACGATCTTCTTTGTCTATTGCGTGGCCGGAGCGCTCGCAGGCTTCGCGGGCCTTCTGCATTCCTCGATGATCTGGCTTGCCAATCCGCGCGATTTCGTCGGGCTGGAGCTGGACGTGATCGCAGCCGTGGTTCTGGGCGGCGCGTCAATCTTCGGCGGACGCGGCACCGTTCTCGGCACGCTGATGGGTGTTTTCATGCTCGTCATGGTCAAGAACTCACTCATCATCATGAAGGTGGACACCACATGGCAGCGCGTCGTGGTGGGTCTCATCATCATCGTCGCCACAGCCATCACCGCATGGCGCGACCGCAAAAGCATCGCCTAGAGCATGATTCCCAAAAGCGGAAACCGGTTTTGGGATAAAATCATGCTCAAACAAAGGATTAGAGCGTCATGGCGCTTCAACTTAAACACCTGCCGCTCTAGGGAGAACGCGACATGAAACAGTCTTTCGACATGCGCCGCATCCTTGGCGGAGACAACAACATCATCCAGCTCATCGTCATCACCATACTGGTCTTTGCACTGATGACCTGGATGAACCCGGACAAGTTCCTGCGCTATTACAATTTCGAATCCATCAGCTACATCATGCCGGAGCTTGGTATCCTCTCCGTCGCCATGATGATTGCCATGCTGACGGGCGGTATCGACCTTTCGGTGGTGGGCATCGCCAATCTGGCTGGCATCGTCGCCGGGGTTTATTTCCATTCTTCCATGGTGCAGGCGGCACAGACCTCCGGTTCCGGGATGCTGTTCTACACCATCATCGGCATATTGCTTGCCCTGCTGGTCGGGCTTGTAGCGGGGTTGGTCAACGGCCTGCTGATCGCCAAATTGCGCATCACGCCGATCCTCGCCACGCTCGGCACCGGACAAGTGTTGATGGGACTGGCACTGGTTCTGACCGGCGGCCCGGCCATCGTCGGCTTTCCCGACGCATGGAACTGGGTCGGCAATGGCAAGCTGTTCGGCATCGCTACACCTTTCTTGCTATTCATCGCGGTGTGCATCGTCGTGGCCATTCTTTTGACCCGCACCACGCTTGGCATCAATCTCATGCTGATCGGCACCAATCCGCGCGCAGCCGTCTTTGCCGGTATCCGCAAGGATCGCATGATTCTTTATTCATACATGCTCACCGGCGTACTTGCTTCCATAGCCGGGATCATTCTTTCAGGCCGCACCAATGCCGCCAAGTCGGACTATGGCGCATCTTATCTATTGCAGGCTGTACTGATCGCCGTTCTCGGCGGCACCAATCCTGCGGGCGGAAAGGGGCGCGTGCTGGGCATCGCGATCGCACTGATTGCACTGATGCTGCTTTCCTCCGGCTTCCAGATGATGCGGTTCTCCAACCACCTCATCGATTTCATCTGGGGCGCTTTCCTCATTCTCGTCATCGCGATCAACGCATCGCGCAATCAGGGCAGGTGACCCCTTATGCAGGACATCGAATTTCATCTTCGCCGTCAGGATTTTGTTGAGCAGCCGCATGTCATCGCTAATACCTATGGCCTCAGCGTCACGGCCTTTCGCTATCCAAGCGGCATCGAGGCGCTGCTGGTCGAGAACGAACGCGGCAACCTCATCGTGCTACCTTTCATGGGGCAGATGATCTGGGGCGCAGAGTTTGACGGCGTCGATCTGACCATGGGCAACAGCTTCTCCATGCCGCGCCCGGCAACCACTATCGTCGAGACCTATGGCTGCTTTGCGTTCCATAGCGGCATCCTGCGCAATGGCTGTCCTTCGCCTCAGGACAATCATCTTCTGCACGGCGAAATGGCCTGCGCGAAAATGGACAAGGCCGGCCTTCTCTTTGGTCATGACGAGCGTGGCGGCTTCGTCGAAGTCACCGGTGAATATGAATATGTGATGGGCTTCGGCGCGCATTATCTGGCACGACCAAGCGTGCGGCTTCATGCCGATGAAACGCTGTTCGACATCACCATGGACGTCGAGAACCTTTCATCCGCTCCGATGGAGCTGATGTATATGTGCCACGTCAATTTCGCCTATGCGGAAGGTGCGCGGATCGTGCAACCGGTGCCTTATACGCCGGATCACGTGCAGGTGCGCACCGCCGTTCCCGGCCACGTTAGGCCCAATGATGATTACCTGTCACTGATCGACGAACTGGCCGCCGATCCGGCCGCGATGGAAGTGCTGGACGAGCCGGAGCGTTACGACCCCGAACAGGTCTTCTATATTCGCGGACTGCCGAAAGACACAGATGGCAACACGCATCTGATGATGCAGCTTCCCGAGGGCGACGGCTTTGGCATTTCCTACCCGACCGAAATCTTCCCCAAGACCGTGCGCTGGATTCTCGTGAACGGGGACGCTCAGGTTGCAGCCTTTGCCCTGCCCTCGACCTGCGAGCCGGAAGGCTATCTGGCCGAAAAAGCCAAGAACAATGTGCAGGTGCTGGCATCGGGCGAGCGCGCCGTTTTCCCCGTGCGCGTCGGCTATCTCGATACAACCGCCGCCGAAGAATTCGAAGCCACGATCAAGGCACTCTGAAATTTCAAAGGAACGTCTCATGACCAGAAAGATCGGAGTGGTCGGCTCCAACATGGTGGACCTCATCACCTATGTGAACCGTATGCCCGGCCCCGGCGAAACGCTGGAAGCCCCGACATTTGAAATCGGTTGCGGCGGCAAGGGCGCCAATCAGGCCGTGGCTGCCGCACGCCTTGGCGCAGATGTGATGATGGTCACGCGGGTGGGCGACGATATTTTCGCGGACAACACCATCCGCAACCTGAACCAGTTCGGTGTCGATACGCGCCATGTGTGCAAGGTTCCCGGCAAATCGAGCGGCGTAGCCCCCATCTTCGTCGAGCCATCGGGTGAAAACTCGATCCTGATCGTCAAGGGCGCCAATGCCGATCTTCTGCCTGCCGAAGTCGACAAGGCTGCCGACGATCTGAAAACTTGCGGCCTTATCCTGATGCAGATGGAAGTCCCGGTTGAGACCGTTTATCACACCATCGCTTTTGCGGCTGAAAACGGCATCGAAACAATTTTGAACCCAGCGCCTGCCGCCGCTGATCTTGATCCAGAACTTATCCGGCAGGTGACCTTTCTCGTGCCAAACGAGAGCGAATTGGCAATCCTCTCCGGCCTGCCGACCGGCACGGACGATGAAATCGTCACTGCGGCACGTTCGCTCATCGCACGCGGCATCCGCACCGTCATCGTCACGCTCGGCGGACGCGGTGCGCGCATGATTACAGCAAGCGAAATCGTCAATATTCCACCGGTCAAGGTCACGCCAAAAGATACCACCGGCGCAGGCGACGCTTTTATCGGCTCCTTTGCCCGCTTCTACGCCGGGACCGGCAATGTGGAAGCCTCACTTCGCAAAGCAGCGCTCTACGCGGCCCATTCCATCACCCGGCCCGGCACGCAGAAAGCCTATGCCAGTTGGGAAGAATTCGAAACGTTCTGCCGCGATCACGCCCCCTCGACCGAACGTGCCTGATCGCACTTGAACGTAATTGAACCTATGAACGGACAATGAAATGACCGACGCCCTCCCCCGCAATAACGGGACACCGCTCAAGCCGGAATGGTTTGAGGATGTGTCCGTCAACCGCAGCGCTTCCGAGCGCCGCGCCGCCACGATCAGCGCCCGCCGTTCGGTGAAAAAGGAATATCAGGCGGCGTGGCTCATCCGCGCCATCCAGTGCATAGACCTCACCACGCTTGCAGGCGACGACACGGCAGGGCGCGTGCGCAGGCTCTGCGCCAAGGCGCGCCGTCCGGTGCGCGAGGATATTCTGGAAGCGCTCGGCCTCGCAGATGCGGGCATCACCACCGGCGCGGTCTGTGTTTATCCGACCATGGTTTCCCATGCGGTGAAGGCGCTTGAAGGTTCCGGCATTCCAGTTGCCTCGGTGGCGACGGGATTTCCCGCCGGACTGACGCCGCTGCCACTTCGCCTTGCGGAAATCACCTATGCTGTCGAACAGGGCGCACATGAAATCGACATCGTGATTACACGTGAGCATGTGCTGACGCAGAACTGGTCAGCCCTCTACGACGAGATTGCCGCCATGCGCGAAGTCTGCGGTGATGCGCATATGAAGGCGATCCTCGCCACCGGCGATCTCAACACGCTGACCAATGTTTATCGCGCCTCGATGGTAGCGATGCAGGCAGGCTCCGATTTCATCAAGACCTCGACGGGCAAGGAAGACGTCAACGCCACCTTGCCAGTGAGCCTGACCATGGTGCGGGCACTGCGCGATTATGGCGAGCTTTCCGGTCAGAGCGTCGGCTTCAAACCCGCGGGCGGCCTCAAGACCGCCAAGGACGCGCTCGCCTGGCTCACGCTGATGAAGGAAGAACTCGGCAATCGCTGGCTGGAGCCCGATTTGTTCCGCATCGGCGCATCGTCGATGCTTGGCGATATCGAACGGCAATTGGAGCACTTCGTGACCGGGCGCTACTCTGCCGCCAACCGTCACGCTGCTGCTTAAACTTGGAATTTCGCATTCTCCTACGCAAAACCGCTTCGCACTTTTGCTGGAAATGCTCGTAAGGAATATAAATATGCGACCCATCAAGGACATCCTGAAGACCATGGAATATGGACCTTCCCCCGAAGCAAACGGCGATGTGAACCTGTGGCTGGAACAGCATGGGCGTTCTTTCGGCCACTATATCAATGGCTCCTTTTTCAAACCGGAAGGCCGCAAGGCAATTGCGGTTGCCAATCCGGCCAATGGCGACAAGCTCGCCGAAATCATCTGCGGCAATGTGGATGATGTCGATCAGGCGGTGAAAGCCGCCCGCGCCGCTTTCGGCAAATGGTCCAAACTTTCAGGTTACGATCGCGCCAAATATCTCTATGCCATCGCGCGCCACATCCAGAAGCGCGAGCGTTTTCTGGCCGTGTTGGAAACCATGGATAACGGCAAGCCGATCCGCGAAACTCGCGACATCGACATTCCGCTCGCTGCCCGTCACTTCTATCACCATGCTGGCTGGGCCGAGATGGTGGAAGACGAGTTCAAGGGCTTTTCACCGGTCGGCGTCTGCGGTCAGGTCATTCCGTGGAATTTCCCGCTTCTCATGCTAGCATGGAAGATCGCGCCAGCTTTGGCCGCCGGTAATACAGTTGTTCTGAAGCCTGCGGATCTGACGCCGCTTTCGGCCATTGCCTTTGCCGAAATCTGCCATGAAGTCGGGCTGCCCGCCGGTGTCATCAACATCGTGCAGGGTGATGGCACCACCGGCGCGGAAATCTGCGGCCATGACGGCGTAGACAAGGTAGCCTTCACCGGCTCGACGCAGGTTGGCCGCGTCATTCGCGAGCAGATTGCCGGATCGGGCAAGAAGCTGTCGCTGGAACTGGGCGGAAAATCGCCCTTCATCGTCTTTGAAGATGCCGATCTCGATGCCGCCGTTGAAGGCGTAGTCGATGCCATCTGGTTCAATCAGGGCGAAGTCTGTTGCGCAGGTTCACGCCTGCTCGTGCAGGAAGGCATTGCCGACCGCTTCTATGCCAAGCTCAGAAAGCGCCTCGAAAGCTTGCGCGTCGGCGATCCGCTCGACAAATCCAGCGATGTCGGCGCCATCGTTTCAGCCGGTCAGGTAAAGCGCATTTCCGATCTCATCCAAAAAGGCATCGAGGAAGGCGGCGAGCTCTGGCAGACGCCGAACCCGCTGCCAGCAAAGGGCAATTATATCGCCCCCGGCTTCTTCACCGATGTGGATCAGGCCTCAACCGTCTGTCAGGTGGAAATCTTCGGGCCGATTGCGGCAGCAACAACCTTCCGCACTCCGGACGAAGCCGTCGCGCTCGCCAATAATACGCGCTACGGGCTGGCCGCTTCGATCTGGTCGGAAAATATCAATGTTGCGCTCGATCTTGCAGCGCGCGTGAAAGCCGGTGTCGTCTGGATCAACTGCACCAATATGCTGGATGCGGGCGCAGGTTTCGGTGGCTACCGCGAAAGCGGCTTCGGTCGCGAAGGCGCACGCGAAGGCATGTACGAATATCTCGTCTCCGATTGGGAGAAAGCGCTCCCCTCGGCCAAAGTAGCGGACGCCTTCGTGCCATCGGCTTCGCCCTCCGGCGATGACAAGATCACCATCGACGGTATCGACCGCACGATGAAGAACTATATTGGCGGCAAGCAGGCACGTCCGGATGGCGGTTACAGCTATTCGGTCACTGGCAAGGGCGGTGCGGTCATTGGCCAGGCTGGTATCGGCAACCGCAAGGACATCCGCAATGCGGTGGAAGCGGCGACCAAAGCCGGAAGCTGGGGCGCAGCCACGGCGCATAACCGGGCTCAGGTACTCTATTATCTTGGCGAAAACCTTGATGCGCGCCGCACGGATTTCGTGGCACGGCTGATCGAAAGCACCGGCATCAACGAAAAGAAAGCGGAAGAGGAATTTGAAACTGCACTGCGCCGCATATTCTATTACGCCGCGCAGGCCGACAAATTCGACGGAGCGGTTCATTCCACCAAATCGCGTCATGTGACACTGGCGATGAACGAACCCTGGAGCGTGATGGGCATCGTCTGCCCTGATGAAGCGCCGCTTCTTTCGCTTGTCTCTCTGGTCTTGCCAGCAATCGCCATGGGTAACCGAACGGTCGTTGTACCATCGAGCCGTCATCCGCTGATCGCTGGTGATTTCTATCAGGTGCTCGACACATCCGATGTGCCGGGCGGCGTGGTCAATATCGTCACCGGTGAACGCGATCTTCTGACGAAGACGCTTGCCGAACATGATGACGTTGCAGCGCTCTGGTATTTTGGGTCACGCGAGGGCAGCGCCATGGTCGAAAAGGCGTCAGCAGGCAATCTTAAGGCCACGTGGGTCAATAATGGCCATCTGCCGAACTGGCTCAACAAGGCCGAAGGACAGGGCCGGGACTATCTGCGCCGTGCGATTCAGGTGAAGAATATCTGGGTGCCTTACGGGGCATAGATCAGAACCGAAAGGCCCGCTCCGGCGGGCCTTTTGATGCAGGGTTTTCGCGCTTATTGCGACACCCACAAAATAGTGTCGGGATTGATCCCCACCAGGAGAGCCTGTGCGACCGCTCGCGCCTTCAACTCTCCGCTTGCCTCGGGCTCGCGTGACAGTACCCAGAAATAGCTCGGCGTAGAACCGACAATGATCGACCACTGGTAATCGTCGTCATCGATATCCACGATATTATAGCCACCGTAGAAGGGCCCGAAGAAGGAAACTTTCAACGCGCCCTCATCGGAAGATCGCACAAAACGGGCGGTTCCGGTGGCTTGCGTCCAGCGTCCCTTCCACGGGTCGAAGCCGCGATTGACCACTTTGACGGTTTGATCGGGGTTCAATGAATATTCCGCTGTCGTCCGGGTCAGGCCGCGCTCGAAACGATTTTCAAGGCGCCCGACCTCATACCAACGGCCCAGATAGTGCGTGAGATCGAAGGGTTTTACCGGTACGATACCCTTTGGAATCTGCGGTGAGCTTGCCCGCGTCAGCGCATATCCCACCGCCAGCCCTGTCAGACCAAGAGCAAGCTTTCCAAATCTCATCGTCTTCCCTTCCTTTGTTGCATGAAGAGACAAACCGATGTGATGGCGATTGGTTCCGAACAGCAAACAACGCAGGCTTCCGCAGCGTCATCCCACTGTCATGCAATCGGAATAGAAGCTCCCAATCTATTTGGATTGTGGGAAAATGTTGCATTCCTCGAATATTAAAGCGGATATCGCCGTTCAGGCCGAAGGGCTGAATCTGGCCTATGGTCCGGCCACCATATTGAAGAACATTGATCTTTCACTGCCGAAGGGACAGACGCTCGCTTTGCTCGGGCCATCCGGTTGCGGCAAGACAACGCTGCTCCGTCTCGTGGCTGGCCTTCTCGCCCCGACGAAGGGCTCAATCACAATCAACGGCGTCACCGTCGCCGATGCCAAGACAGGATCGTTCATTCCGCCTGAGAAGCGCCATCTCGGCATGGTGTTTCAGGATTATGCGCTCTGGCCGCATATGACTGTTTTCGGCAATGTGTCCTTTCCGCTCGAAATGCGCGGCCTTGGCCGTGCGGAACGCGAAAAACGCGTTGCCTCGGCACTCGATCGCGTCGGCCTTTCGGGCTTCGGTGAGCGTGCCATCAGCGATATGTCGGGCGGCCAGCAACAACGCGTCGCGATTGCCCGCGCCATCGTTGCCGAGCCAGGACTGGTACTATTCGACGAGCCGCTGTCCAATCTCGACCGCGAACTGCGCGAAAACATGGTCACGGAGATCGGCCAGCTTGTCGCCAATCTCGGCCTGACCGCAATCTATGTCACCCATGACCAGAGCGAAGCTTTCTCGCTTGCCGATCAGGTGGCCGTCATGCGCGCCGGTGTGATCGAACAGCTCGCCGCCCCCGAGGCGCTTGTCGCAGAACCGACGACACGGGAAGTTGCAGATTTTCTGCGGCTCGGCTGTGTCGTACCTGTGGAGCAGCGCGACAATGCCTACAGGATTGCGCGCACCGAAATCCACATCGCCCATGGCTCTCATGCGGGACAGGCAACGCATGTCTTGTTGCCGTCGCGCTCGGTTCGCAGCGTGCCTGCAAGTGATGCAGCCATTCCAGCAACGGTCCTGCGCTCGCAGTTTCGCGGCGACGGCCATCTGACCACAGTGCGCATCGGCTCCCAGCAGGACGGCCACGAACTGACCTATCTCGACAGCATCCGCCTTTCACCCGGCGTTCCGGTCGGCATCTCCGTCGATGCCAGCCAGTTGCGCTGGTTCTCAAAATAAGACCCTTCCATCAGGCAATATCTCAGGAGGCAAACATGAAGAAATCCATTCTCGGCGCGGGGCTTGCGCTTGTCACCGCTTTGCTGGCCAGCACTGCGGCCTATGCAGATATCACGGTTTATTCGGCAGGTCCGGGCAGCCTGATCGAAAAGCTTGCCACAGGCTTCACCGCCAAGACCGGTGCGAAGGTCAACGTCTTTCAGGCGACGACCGGCAAGGTCATGGCCCGCATTGAAGCGGAAGCCGCCAATCCGGTTGTCGACGTTCTGATCTCGGCATCATGGGATACGGCAACCGACTTCGCCAAGCGTGACTGGCTGGTCGCCTATACCAGCCCGAACGCCGAAAAAGTGCCGGATTTCCTCAAGAATGAAACGGCGGTCGCGCAGGGCGTCTCTGCCCTCGGTATCGCGTGGAACCCTGCCAGCAAGACACCGAAGCCCGCCGAATGGGCCGATCTTGCCAAGCCTGAATACAAGGATCTCGTCAATCTGCCGGACCCGGCACAGTCGGGCGCGACCTTCGAGCTCGTCGCTGCTCTTCAGGCGCAGCAGGGTTGGGACCTGTTCCAGAACCTGCACGAGAATGGCGCAACTGTCGCCGGTGCCAATGCAGAAGCGTTGAACCCCGTCCTTCAGGGCGCCAAGGCCGCTGTGTTCGGCGCCGTGGATTACATCTCGCTCGCGGGCAAGGCCAAGGGGGAATCCATCGACGTTATTTTCCCGGCATCCGGCACTGTGATCGCGCCGCGCCCGGCCATGATCCTCAAATGGTCGAAGAACCAGGACGAAGCCAAGCAGTTCATCGACTACATGCTGTCCGACGAAGGTCAGAAAATGGTCGCCGATACTTATCTGATGCCATCGCGCACCGATATCCCGGCCAATCGCCCGCTGATCGGCGATCTGAAAATCCTGCCGATCGACGCCAAGGAAGTTTATGGCAAGCGCGACGAGACGCTGAAGGAATTCGGCGCCGCTTTCGCAGCCAGCAACTAATACTTTGAGGGACAGACAGATATGAAGACAGGCAGTGCGGCGGCTGGCAATCCGCTCGGATTTGTTACGGTAGCCGGGCTCGCATTCATCGTCGCGGTGCCGTTCGTCTTCATCGTCCTTCAGGCAATCTTTCCGCAACTGGGGCGAGGCTCGCTGGCCGAGCCTTTCCTGCATCTCTCGACCCTGTTTGAAGACCCGAAGCTTTTGCGCATGAGCGGCAATACCGTTCTGCTCGGGCTTTCGGTGGTCGTGCTTTCCGCCCTTATCGCCGTACCGCTTGCAGTGTTCCGGGCACTCTACAAGGTGCCGTTCGCCGTGCTGTGGGACGTGCTGATGCTCGTGCCGTTCATGATCCCGCCTTATATCGCCACGCTTGGTTGGATCATGACCCTGCAGCCGCGCGGCTATCTTGAACAGCTCACAGGTTTCAATCTGGCTCCATTCCTGTTCTCGGTCGCAGGCATGAGCTTCGTCATGGCGCTGAACACGTTTCCGCTCGTCTATTTTGCGGTATCGCGCACGATTGAAGCAGTCGGCGCTCGCTATTCCGATGTCGGACGGGTGTTCGGGGCTTCGCCCTGGCGCTCCTTTTTCCGTATCACCCTGCCGCTGGCAACGCCCGGCCTCGCTGCAAGTCTTCTGCTGGTTTTCGCGGCAGCCATCGAAGAATATGGTACGCCCGCAGCCCTTGGACGTCGTTCCGGCTTTGACGTTCTGGTGACGGAAATTGATCTCCGCATTTCCGACTGGCCTATCGACCTTGCGGGGGCTGCCGTCTTTTCGCTGGCGCTCGTCTGCCTGTCGCTGGCCGCCTTTCTGGTCCAGCGCTGGATACTGACGCGCCGCTCCTATGTGACGACCGGCGGCAAGCCGCAGGCAAAGGACAAGCGCCCGCTCGGAGCCCTCACAATTCCCGTGGTGTTTCTGTTCGCTATCATCGCCTTTGCTGCGACCGGTGTTCCCCTGCTGGCCATTCTCGCGACCGCTCTTTCCAAAACCGTGTCTGGTGGGCTGACGCCATCAAACCTCGGCTTCGACAATTTTGCCGCCATTGCCGAAAACAGCGCTGGCGGCATGCGCGCACTGGTCAACAGCCTGTCGCTCGGTGTTGCAAGTGCCCTGTTGACAGGGTTGCTTGGCGCGGTTGCCGCCTATGCCGTAGTGAAAATGCGCTTTCGCGGGCGCTTCTGGCTCGACATACTGACCGTCCTGCCAAATGCCTTGCCCGGTGTGGTCGTCGCAGTCGGCCTCATTCTGGCATGGAACCAACCCATGCTGCCTGTCTCGCCTTACAACACGCCGCTGATCCTGCTGCTTGCCTATTGCTGCATTCTTCTGCCGCAGCCGATCCGCTATGCATCGGCTGCCTTCCACCAGATCGGCGACAATCTGGAAGCCGCGGCACGTGTTTGCGGCGCAAGCAGCTTCACCGCTTTCCGGCGCATCATGCTGCCGCTGATAGCACCCAGCCTGATAACTGCGATGCTACTCGTCTTTGCAGTGGCCACGCGTGAACTCGTCGCATCGATATTGGTGGCTCCGGTGGGAATGCAAACCATCTCGATCTTCATCTGGCGTCAGTTTGAGCAAGGCTCGGTCGGCCTTGGCATGGCCATGGCATTCATCGCCATTCTCATCACCACGCTTTTACCCTTGGTTCTCATGGGGTTGTTGAAGCGCTCCGGCCTCGTTAGAATTTGATCTTCCGTTCCCGATCGGGAAATGTGCAACAGCAGGGTCGAAATTCCAGCGCCTTGAAAAGCCGGGAGAACTGTTTTGACGAAGCAAGCCATTGTCTTGAAAAGAGAAGAATGGGCGAGGCGCGACGACGCCTGGTCCGGACGCGTCGAAGGTAAGAGATTTGGCACCGATGCGTCGATCATATTCTTCTCGACCGATGTTGTCGGGCATGGTCCCAAACTGCACCGGCACCCTTATGATGAGATTTTCATCGTTCGTCAGGGAAATGCGCTGTTCATTGTTGGCGACGAACAGATTGAAGTAACAGAAGGCCAGGTTGTCTTCGGTCCGGCAAACATGCCGCACAAATTCGTCAACCTCGGCCCCGGACGTCTGGAAACAACCGATATTCACGTTGCCCAACACTTCGAGCAGGAAGACCTCGAGTGAAATAGGGAGCAACGCCTCCCCCTCGCATTTTTGGCAGAATTATCTTGTCTTAACGCTCAAAGATGATAATTTTAGTCATATTAATGCGACGATATCCCGACGCATTTCTTACGAAACATGTCCGGCCATGAAGCCGGATTTCCAATGAAACGCTGTCGCATACGGATCGGAACGTTTTGGGCTTCTGGCATTCGATGATCTGGCAAGCCGAAGGCATCCGGGTGGTTGCGCCGGTTCAATGGCGCGTGCTGGACGGGCTGGTCAGCGTCTATTGGGAGGCTGAAAGCCAGACGGGGGCCAATGGCTATTTCCTGTCGCACGATCCCCGCATCATGATCTTTTTTCAGGATGTTTCGTCAAACATTCGCATATCGAACGACAGCAGCGTCCTTACCCAGCATCACCGCCCGATGACGCGTGCGATCTACATACCCGCTGGCGTACCGATGTGGACGAATACGGTTTCGCTTCACCGGTTTTCGCACCTGAACCTGCATTTCCACAAGGATCGGCTGCTCAAATATCTAAGTCCGACACTCGGCACCTCCATGGCCATGGCCGCCATGCGCAGTCCGGTGGAAATTCAGGACCTTGGCGCCATAGAAACGCTTGCCCGCCTGCTTGTCGATGAAACAGCCAACCCGACAAAACACGGGCTTTATGCGGAAAACCTCATCGGCAGCATTCTGACCGGACTTCTCGATATACCGGGTGAGGATAACAAGCAGGGCTATGGCCGCCTCACCATGGCGCAGATGAACAAGCTCAACGCACGGTTCGACAGTTGCAGTGATCGCCGGTTAAGCGTCGCCGAAATGGCGGCGGCAGTGGGCCTGTCGGAAAGCTGGTTCGCCAATGTCTTCAAGCAGACAACCGGAAAGACCCCGCTGCAATGGCAAATGGCGAAGCGTATCGATCTGGCGCAACAATTGCTGGCGGATAGCAACATGACCGTCGCCGGCATCGCAGCCCAGCTCGGCTTCACCGATCAGGCTCATCTGACCAAGGCTTTCCGTCAGGTGGTGGGGGAAACGCCAGCCGCATGGCGGCGCTTCCAGTCGAACCGCTGACCATTTTCGGATTGTAAGCTCCGCCGCCTGTTTCCGGCGGAGCTGCTCATCCTACCAGGTGCGGCGAAGCGTTGCCGTGATCTCGCGACCGGGATTGTAGAAATCCGCTCCGAAACCGCCATAGGCGACGTATTTCTTATCGAACAGATTGCTGACATTGACCTGAAGCGCCGAGTTGTCCAGGAACTCGTAGGTGAATGCGGCATCAAACACGATGTTGCCGCTGGTGCCCGACGTATTGGCTGGCGTGAAGTAATACGCACCGATATAGCGACCGCCGACACCGATTGTCATGTCACCGCGACGACCGCTACCCTCGATCTTGTAGTTCGCCCAAAGCGAGGCAAGATGCTTGGAAACAAACTGCGGACGGTTGCCCTCATTGCCGCCGGTGCCGTTCTCGACGATCTCCGGGTCCATATAGGAATAGGCCGCGATCAGGTTGAGATTGTTCGTCAGCTCGGCCTTGGCTTCCAGATCGATACCGCGAACGCGAACCTCGCCAATCGTGGATGGCTGAAGCGTGATTGGATCGTTAACCGAAATATTGTTCTTGGTCAGGTCGTAAACGGACGCAGTGAACAGGGCCGGAAATGCGGTCGGCTGGTATTTCACGCCGACTTCGATCTGTTCGCCCCTCTCAGGATCGACGCCAATGGCCGGAGGAGCGACCGATTCAGCATAGCTCGTATAGACTGCCCATTCATCGGTTACCCGATAGGTGAGGCCGAAGCGGCTGGTGAACTCGCTCAGATCGCCATCCGTCGTCTTGTTGCTGAGATTGTTTGTCTGCGACAAGTCGAGCCAATCGTTGCGCAGGCCCACGCTGGCGATCAGCTTTTCCGCGAATGTCAGATCCTGCTGAAAGTAGATCGCCTTGGTCTTTTGCCTGGTCGATGTATTGCCGATCAGCGGCAGGTTGACCGGAGCACCGGTAAAGACCGGATTGGTCCAGTCGATGCTCGGTGCCGGGCCCCAGAGCGTCTGGTTGGTGGCCGAATAATTATTGTATTCGACGCCGGCCATCGTCCGGCTTTCGAACCGGTCAAAGCTCGTCTCATATTTCAGGTTCGCATCGCCCACGAAGTTCTCGGCTGAAGCTTCATTTCCGAAGAAGTCGCGCTTGGCAATCGTGGAGCCATCGGTCGGTGTGGCCGAAATATAGGCATAGCCGAAATCGGTGTCCTGCTTGCTGTAGCGCCCGTTGGCGCTCACGCTCAAACCATTGCCGAAATCATGATCGAACATGGCGCTGACAGTATTTCTGTCAGTGCCGCGATAGTTGAAATCAGGTTCGCCGAAAAAGCGGCTTCGGTTGAAATTAGTGCCAACCGGATGCCCCCCGCTTCCAGGCACGCCATTGCGGTGAAGATGATCGAAGATCACCGTCAGATTGGTCGCATCGCTCGGACGCCACGTCAGCCCGCCCATGATGAACTTTTCATCGTCGCGCGAATAATCATATTCGGCGTCGGAATCCTTGAACTTGCCGGTGAGGCGATAGGACAGCGTTTCGTCGCCGGTCAGATTGTCACCGAAATCGAAGCCGACTTCCTTGTGGTTGAAGGAGCCACCTGTGACATAGGCCTCGCCAAAGCGCTCGCGCTTCGGGCGCTTGGTCACATAATTGACCATGCCGCCCGGATCGGAAACACCGAAAGCCGTGGAGCTAGCGCCTTTCAGAACTTCAATCCGTTCAAACGCATATGGTTCTTCCCTTATGCCGCCAAAGGGACGCCCAAGGGACAGCCCGTCGCGATAGGTATTGGCATCGAAACCGCGTATCTGGAAAAAGTCGAACCGGTCATCCGACCCGTAGAAATTGGTGGAAACGCCTGCCGTATATTGCAGCACCTGCTCGACGGTCTGGGCGTTACGTTCCTGTATTTCCTTGGCGGTGATGACCGATACGGAGGCGGCCGTATCCATGATGTCCGTTGCCATCTTGCCGCCGCCGGTGGTTCTCGTCGCGACAATCGACTTGGAATCGTCGTCACGTCCGCCAGACCCATCAACCGTAATGGTCTTGAGCACTGTCGGCGCTTCCGTTGTCTGCGCCTGCTGTGCCAAAGCCAGACCCGGCATCGATACGACAAGCGCCGTGCATCCCAGAAGAATAGCCGTGCGGTAGCGAACCCGGGTGGTTTTCTTCATCTCAGCGGTCTTTTCAATGTCCATGGTCAGGTCCGATATGCAGTTTGCGGCAATCGCTTTCGGCGACAGTTTTCAAATCGTGGAGACATCGACCAGCGTTGCGCTCAACGACCGGATGAGCCCGATCATCGAAGCCATAAAGAAACTGAAATTGTCCCCGGATCGCCTCTAACTTGAGAAGCTTTGTCCAGTATTGTAGAAAACTGCTTTTTTGTAGGAAATCACGGTTAATTCGCAACAGCTTCATCAAGGTGAGAGCTTCGGCCTTGACGCAATGGGTTTAACTTGAGAGTGAAATGCCACTTTATACACAAGGAGAATGCGCCGGATGACTTGGTCCATTCGCTCTCTCGTTTTCGTTGCTCTGTCCTGCTTGGCGATCATCGCGCCGCAAGCGGTTCAAGCTGGTGAGAAAACAGCCTATCCGATTGTTATCAAACATGCTTTTGGAACAACAACGATAGAAAAAAAGCCGGATCGGATCGTCACCGTCGCCTGGGCGAACCACGAGGTTCCCCTTGCACTCGGCGTGGTTCCCGTTGGGTTTGCACGAGCCAATTTCGGTGATGACGACAATGATGGCCTCTTGCCATGGGTGGCCGCAAAGTTGAAGGAGCTCGGCGCTGATACGCCTGTACTTTTCGACGAAGGCGACGGAATCGATTTTGAGGCCGTGGCAGAAACGCAGCCCGACGTCATCCTCGCATCCTATTCCGGCCTGAGCCAGTCCGACTATGAGACACTCAGCCAGATCGCCCCTGTCGTTGCCTATCCCGAAGCGCCCTGGTCCACTGACTGGCGCGACATGATCCGCCTCAACAGCGCAGGCATGGGCATGGCGGAAGAAGGCGAAGCACTGATCGCAAAGATCGAAGGCGAGATTGCCGAGACGGTCAGCCAGTATCCGCATCTCAAGGGCAAGTCGGCCATGTTCGTCACGCATCTCGACACGACGGACCTGAGCACGGTCAATTTTTACACCACCAACGATACGCGGGTGAGATTCTTCAAGGACCTTGGCCTGAACTCACCCAAAAGCGTGGTCGACGCCTCCAGGCCGGGGCAGTTCTCGGGCTCCATCAGCGCCGAGCGCGTCGACATGTTCGATGACGTGGACATCGTCGTGACCTATGGCAGTCAGGAATTGCTGGATGCCATGAAGGGCAATCCGCTTCTCGCCAGCATGCCAGTGGTCAAAAACAACGCAATGGTCATGCTGGGCAGAAATCCGGTCGGAACTGCGGCCAATCCCACACCGCTTTCCATTTCCTGGGTGCTGAAGGACTATGTCGCCCTTCTCGCCGGTGCGGCAGATAAAGCAAAATGACCTTCGCCCGCATCCGGCGCTCAAGCCAGCCGATCACTATATATCGGTCCAACAAAGCAAGGACCGGCTGGCTCGGCACTGTCGTCCTTCTTCTCGTGATCCTTTGCGTTCTATCCGTGTCGCTCGGCACGCGCGACGTGCCGTGGCCTGACATTGTCGCGGCCTTGCGTGGCCATATGGACACCGTCGGACAAGCCGCTGTCGCCATGCGCATTCCGCGCACCTTGCTCGCACTTCTCGCCGGAGCGGCACTCGGGCTGGCGGGCGCAATCATGCAGGGCATAACCCGAAATCCGCTGGCAGATCCCGGCATTCTGGGCGTCAATATGGGCGCATCGCTCGCCGTCGTCATCGGCGTTGCCTGGTTCAATATCGTTTCTGCACCAGCCTATATCTGGGCGGCCATATTCGGTGCCGGTTGTGCCGCCGTCTTTGTCTATATGGTTGGATCGCTTGGCCGTGGCGGCGCGACACCGCTCAAGCTAGCGCTGGCAGGTGCAGCCACGTCGGTGGCATTTTCCTCGTTGGTTATCGCCATCGTGCTGCCCCGCAACGACATCGCCGGCGGCATTCGCGCCTGGCAGATCGGCGGCGTTGGAGGTGCAACTTTCGACCGGCTTTCTTATGTGCTGCCGTTTCTCGCTGTCGGTTTCATTGTCAGCCTTCTATCGGCGCGCAAACTGAACTCGCTCGCGCTTGGCGACGAACTTGCCGCCGGATTGGGAGAAAAAGTTGCCGTCGCACGCGCTGTTGCGGCGCTCGGCGCAATTCTGCTCTGCGGCGCAACCACCGCCATCTGTGGTCCCATCGGATTCGTGGGTCTGGTTGTGCCACATCTCTGTCGCCTGCTGACAGGCGTGGATCACCGCTGGCTGCTACCATTCTCGGCCCTCAGCGGAGCTTGTCTCCTGCTTGCTGCCGATATTGTCGGGCGACTCATTGCCCGCCCTGCCGAACTCGATGTCGGGATCGTCACCGCCCTGATCGGCGCGCCGTTCTTCATCTGGATCGTCAGGCGCCAACGGGTTCGCGAGTTGTGACCATGCTACATTCCACCGCCGATCTTATCGCCCGAAATCGCCGTAGCCGCACCTGCAAGCGCAATCTTGTCATCGGTCTGCTTCTGGTCATTCTCGTCGCCCTCTTCCTCCTCACTTTGATGCTGGGCCAATCGTTCACCCCGCCGAAAGATGTTGTGCGGGTGCTTATGGGCGCAGATGTTCAAGGCGCAAGCTTCACGGTCGGCAAGTTGCGCCTGCCGCGCGCCGTCCTGTCCATACTGGCAGGGCTGAGCTTCGGTCTCGGCGGCGTCGCATTCCAGCTTATGCTGCGCAATTCGCTCGCAAGCCCTGACATTATCGGCATCAGTTCCGGCGCAAGTGCTGCGGCTGTTTTTGCAATCATTGTGCTGTCGCTAAGTGGCCCCATCGTTTCAATCTTTGCCGTTGTTGCTGGGCTCGCCGTCGCGCTGACCGTCTATGGTCTTTCCTTCAGGAACGGGGTCGCCGGAACCCGTCTTATCCTCGTTGGCATCGGCGTGTCGGCTATGCTCGAAAGCGTCATTGCCTATATTCTTTCAAACGCGCCCGCCTGGAGCCTGCAGGAGGCCATGCGTTGGCTCACCGGCAGCGTCAACGGCGCAAGGTTGGATCAGATGCTTCCGCTTCTGGTCGCCCTGATCGTTTTCGGCGGGTTGCTTTTAAGCCGCTCGCGCGATCTCGAAGCATTGCGGCTGGGCGACGACAGCGCCGCAGCATTGGGAACCAATGTCGGGCGAACCCGGATCATCATCATCATTGCCGCCGTCGGTATGATAGCTTTCGCCACTGCCGTTTCAGGCCCCATTGCTTTCGTTGCCTTTCTGTCCGGCCCGATTGCCGCACGCATCATCGGCAATAACGGTTCCCTGCTCGTCCCGTCTGCGCTGATCGGCGCTATACTCGTCCTCGCCGGCGATTATTGCGGACAGTTCCTGCTGCCGGGCCGCTATCCGGTCGGCGTTGTCACCGGAGCACTGGGCGCTCCCTATCTCATCTACCTCATCATACGCGCCAACCGCAGCGGGGCATCCCTATGACCGATCACACCCTCATCGTGCGTGAGCTGACCACCGGCTATGGTGACAGGCTTGTGCTGGACGGTCTCGATCTGGAGGCCCCCTCCGGCAAGGTGACCGCAATTGTCGGGGCGAACGCCTGCGGGAAGTCCACGCTTTTGCGAACGATGTCCCGGCTTCTGGCCCCACGCCACGGGCAGGTGCTGCTTGACGGCAAGTCGATCCACACGCTCCCCTCCCGGCAACTGGCACAAACGCTCGGCCTGCTGCCGCAATCGCCGATCGCGCCGGAGGGCATATTGGTTGCCGATCTGGTCAGTCGAGGTCGAAACCCTTATCACGGCGTTTTCTCGCAATGGACGCGGGCCGATGACGAAGCAATCGCTGCGGCACTCGAAGCAACCAGGACAAGCGAACTGGCCGATAGGCCGGTGGATGAACTTTCCGGCGGCCAGCGACAGCGTGTCTGGATTGCAATGGCGCTGGCGCAGCAGACCGATATTCTCCTGCTGGACGAGCCGACGACCTTTCTGGATATCAGCCATCAGGTCGAAGTTCTGGACCTCCTCACCGACCTCAACCGGGAGCGTGGAACCACAATCGTCATGGTTCTGCATGATCTCAATCTTGCTGCCCGCTATTCGGATTTTCTGGTCGCAATGGCTGATGGACGGCTGCACGTAACCGGGACGCCTGACGAAGTGCTGACGGAACAAAATATCCGCGATGTCTTTCATCTGGAAAGCCGCATCATGACCGACCCGACCTCCGGTCGCCCCATCATGCTTCCATTGGGGCGGCGTCGCCTCCGGCAAGATCATCTTGATACGCAGCTCGAACCCTCAGACGGATAGCCGCCAACGCGGTAACAACCTTTTCAGACTCCTCCTTTCTGCCGATTTCATAGCGCCGCGATCCGATGATCGCGGCGTTTTTCGTTCCGGTGCAGTCACAACGCGGCACATCATGAGGGAACTCCACAATTATCTATAATAATTTAGCTTGAGTCACTAGAGGACTTACAGATAATCTATATTTCATAGATTCTTTCTGTTTTTATAGATAAACTGGAGAAAACATGCTCGATATGGCACAATCGAACCCACAAGGCATTGAGAAAACGGCGTCCAAATCGAATGAACGCGCATGGACGTTCGCAAGCGCGCGCCTGCTCTACGATCTCCCGTTCAACGATCTGCTTTTCGAGGCACAGAGCCTTCACCGCGCCAACTTTGACCCGAACCGGGTACAGCTCAGCAAGCTGCTCAACATCAAGACGGGCGGCTGTCCCGAAGATTGTGGCTATTGCAGCCAGTCGGCACATCATGCCTCGGGCCTGAAAGCTTCCAAATTGATGAGCCTGGATATGGTTCTCGAAGAAGCGCAGAAGGCAAAGGATAGCGGCGCAACCCGCTATTGCATGGGCGCCGCCTGGCGCAGCCCGAAGCCGCGCGACGAACCGGCCATCGTCGAAATGGTCAAGCAGGTGAAGGCGCTCGGTCTGGAGACCTGCATGACACTCGGCATGCTGAACCCGGATCAGGCGCAGACCTTTGCGGAGGCTGGTCTCGATTATTACAACCACAATATCGATACTTCGGAGCGGTTTTATCCGCAGGTCATCACGACGCGCAGTTTCGATGATCGGCTGGAAACGCTCGCCCATGTCCGTGAAGCCGGGATCAAGGTTTGCAGCGGCGGTATTCTCGGCCTTGGAGAAACCGAAGACGACCGCATCGACATGCTGGTAACGCTGGCAAATCTGCCCGTCCCACCGGAAAGCGTGCCAATCAATCTGCTGATCCCGATGCCCGGATCGCGGTTGGAGAAAGCATCGCCCGTCGACCCTATCGCCTTTGTCCGCATCATCGCGCTTGCCCGTCTGATGATGCCGCAGTCGCATGTACGGCTGACAGCCGGGCGCAATTCCATGAGCGATGAAATGCAGGCTCTGTGCTTTTTCGCGGGCGCAAATTCGATCTTTATCGGCGACACGCTGCTGACCGCCGCCAATCCGGGCGAAGACCGCGACACCAGCCTTATGCGGCGGCTCGGCCTGACCGCCGATGCACTGGATAGCTATGCATGAACGCCGATCCGTTGGCCCGTTACGCCGCCAAGCTGAAAAACCTTGAGCGACGGCGGCATCTGCGCACGCTTTCGGGCAACAAAGGCGCGGACTTCAGTTCGAACGACTATCTGGGCCTTGCCGCTTTGCCATCGATCCGCACAGGATTGATCGTCGCGCTGGAAAATGGTCTCGCCACCGGGGCTGGCGGCTCGCGGCTGTTGCGCGGCAATCACCCGGAACACAAACTTCTGGAATCCGAGGCCACAGCCTGTTTTCGCGCGCCGTCGATGCTTTATTTCAGCAATGGTTATGCGGCAAACCTCGCGGTTCTCTCGACCTTGCCGCAACGCGGGGATCTGATTGTCTATGACGAATTGATCCATGCCAGCGCGCATGAAGGCATGCGGGCCGGAAAAGCAGACATCGTCTCCGTCCCGCATAACGATGCGGATGCATTCGAGAGAGCCATTCGCACATGGCGCGAGAAGGGAGGAATTGGCTCCCCTTGGATTGTGGTGGAAAGCCTCTATTCGATGGATGGCGACTGCGCGCCGCTTTCCGACCTCATCGAGATAGCAGACCGCCACGACGCTTTTCTTTACATTGACGAGGCCCATGCAACAGGCGTGCATGGGCCGGGCGGTCGCGGCTTTGCCGCCGGACTGGAAGACCGACAGAATGTGATTACGCTTCACACCTGTGGCAAGGCGATGGGCAGCGCTGGCGGGCTGGTTGGAACAGATCCAATCCTTCGCGATTTTCTCGTCAATCGCGCCCGACCCTTCATCTATTCGACCGCGCCTTCACCCTTGCAAGTATCCGCAACGCGGCTTGCGCTGAAAGCCATGATCGCCGAACAGCATCGTCAGCACGAATTGCACCGGCTTATAGACTTCGCCAACGTGCAATTCGCCAATCGCTTCGGCAGACCCGGCAGCGGAACACAGATACTGCCGCTCATCATCGGGGATGCCGACCGTGCCTTGCGCATCGCAGCTCGCATGCAGACCGAAGGCTTCGACATACGCGCCATACGCCCGCCGACTGTGCCTGTCGGTACGGCGCGGCTGCGCATCACCATCACGCTCAATGTCGATGAACCCACGATAACGCGCATGTTCGAGCGCCTTGCTGCGATCATAGCAAAGGAAATGACATGAACCGCACTTTCATTGTTACCGGCACCGATACGGGTATTGGCAAGACCGTCTTTTCTGCTGCCCTTGCGGGTGCGCTCAGTGCCTATTACTGGAAGCCGGTTCAGTCGGGGCTGGAAGAGGCAACCGACAGCGAAACGGTTGTCCAGCTTGCCGGACTTTCACGTCAGAATATCATCCCGGAAAGCTGGCGCTTGAATACGCCTGCTTCGCCCCATCTTGCAGCACAGATTGACGGCGTCGAGATCGATACCAATGCGCTGGAAGTGCCGTCAGTCGATGCGCCTCTGGTGATCGAAGGCGCAGGCGGACTGTATGTACCGCTGACGCGCCGCATGACATTCATCGATGTTTTTGCGCGCTGGCAGAAGCCGGTCATCCTCTGTGCAAGAACCGGCCTTGGCACAATCAACCATACACTGCTTTCGCTTGAGGCATTGAACCGGCGTAATATCCCTGTGTTCGGCATTGCCTTCATCGGCGATCCTCAACCGGATACCGAGCAGATCATCCCGGAACTGAGTGGCGTTCGCAGACTGGGGCGACTGCCCAAACTTGCGAAACTCGATCCGGACACGCTCCGCCGCGCCTTTCGCGAGCATTTCGACATAAACGTTTTTAACGAGGCTTCCGAATGAGCGGGCATTCGTCTCCTGTCTGGCATCCCTTCACCCAACACGCCATCGAACCGGCTTTCCACAGGATCGTCAAAACTGACGGTGCCTATCTGCAGGATGAAACCGGAAGGTCGGTGCTGGATGCCATATCGTCCTGGTGGGTGATTACTCATGGGCACCGCCATCCGACAATCATGACGGCGATCCAGAATGCGCTGGAAAACTTCGACCAGATCATCTTTGCCGAGTTCACTCACGAGCCAGCAGAAAGGTTGGCGCAGAAACTGGTCGAGGTCGCTCCACAGGGCCTCGCCCATGTGTTCTATTCCGACAGTGGTTCCACAGCGGTCGAAGTTGCGATCAAGATGGCGCTCGGTTTCCATCACAACAGAAACGAACCGCGCTCACGCATCGTCGTGATGGAACATAGCTATCACGGCGATACGATTGGCACCATGTCCGCTGGCGCGCGTGGTGTTTTCAACGCGGCGTATGAACCTTTGCTGTTTCAGGTCGACACCATCCCGTTTCCGTCGGCAGGCCGAGAGCAGGAAACACTTGATGCGCTGGAGCAGTTCTGCCGCAATGGCGAGGTTGCAGCCCTGCTGATAGAGCCGCTTGTTCTGGGTGCAGGCGGAATGAAAATCTATTCCGCGCATATGCTGGCCGAATTCCGTCGGGTCACGCAACAATACGGAACACTTCTGATCGCCGATGAAGTGATGACCGGATGGGGACGCACCGGCACGATGTTCGCCTGCGAACAGGCACCCGCCACCCCGGATATTCTGTGTCTTTCCAAAGGCATTACAGGCGGCGCTCTTCCGCTGGCTGCAACGCTCAGCACGGCTGAAATCTTCGACGCGCATTTCTCGAAGGATCGCAGCCGAACGTTCTTTCATTCCAGTTCCTACACAGCCAACCCGATTGCCTGCGCCGCCGCATGCGCCAATATCGAAATCTGGCAAACAGAACCCGTTGCGGATCGTATCAAGACGCTCGGTCAACGGCATTCCGAACGGCTTACGCGCTTTCAGGGCAACCGTCGTTTCACCAATCTGCGCCAGCAGGGTACCATTGCAGCCCTCGACCTTGCCGTCGAGCAGACCGGATACCTTTCCGATGCGGGGCCTAAATTGAAAGCCTTCTTCCGTGAAAGCGGTGTGCTTCTGCGTCCGCTCGGCGATGTGATCTATCTGATGCCGCCATATTGCGTGACGCCTGCCGATCTGGACCTCGCCTATGACGCGATTGATGCGGCGGCGGACATGATAAGGGGTGGGGCGCGATGAGCATTTCGAGCCGTATAGCGGGTTTCGGCCATTATGTGCCGGAGCGCCGTGTTGACAACGCCGAACTGGAACAGCGTCTCGGACTTGAAGCTGGCTGGATCGAAAGACGCACCGGCATTCACGAACGGCGTTGGGCCGCACCGGATGAAACCCTGACGAACATGGCGATGAAGGCCGGGCAGATGGCACTCCACGACGCCGGTGTTCCACACAATTCGGTGGCGCTCGTCATTCTGGCTACATCGACGCCCGATCATCTCCTGCCACCTTCCGCGCCCCTTCTCGCTCACAAGCTGGGTCTGGAAAACTGCGGCGGGTTCGATCTTGCAGGGGCTTGTTCCGGGTTTCTATATGCCCTCGTGCTGGCCGATGGTTTCGTCAAAAACTTCCGCAAATCGGTTCTGGTGGTCGCTGCCAATATATTGAGCCGCCGCATCAATATGGAGGAGCGCAACACGGCAATTCTCTTCGCGGACGCTGCTGGAGCCGTTCTGCTCGCACCGTCAAATGACCCACATGCCGGGCTGCGTGGATCGACGCTCACATCTGATGGCGGACATTATAGCCTGATCTCTGTTCCGGCTGGTGATTCAAGAATGACCATGCGAGACGGCAAAGCCGTCTTTACGCAGGCCGTTCGCATGATGACGCGTTGTGCAGCGGATGTGCTTGAACAGGCAAAGCTTGCTGCCGCCGATGTGGACAGGTTCTTTCCCCATCAGGCCAATGCGCGCATGATCGATACGGTCTGCGACCAACTGCATCTGCCTGCTTCTATCGCGGCGAGGACCATCGGCGCGTTCGGTAATTCATCTGCGGCGACAATCCCGCTTTCGTTGTCGCTGGCAGCGGAATCGCGCGCTTTCCACCCCGGAGAGTGGCTGCTCCTATCTGCTGCCGGCGCCGGAATGCTTGCTGGTTCTGTGGTCTGGAAAATTGGCGACAGATAAAATGCAGCCACGGCTTGAGTTGGCATCAGCCTTTCCGACCTACCTCAGATGGCCACCAGCGGCGTATCCTCGTCAAACATCTCCGAGAGGTTTCGCAGCGAATCCTCCTTGAAACGCTTGCGTATCTCAAGAAGATTGTTCAGTCCTTTGGCAATGCGCCTGGCATAGCCCAGATCATTGAGAAGCGAACTGAGCTGCATACCGCTGATCTTGCCCTCACGATTGAAGGCGAATAGGCGCGTACTGAAATCCAGTTCGAAAATTCCGATGCGGTCCGCAAATTCTTTCTGCCGCGTGTCCCAATTTTCGCTGGCCGCAGCGGCACGAGTGAGCAGCCGAACATCGTGCAATACCGTGATGAGATAGCGACGCAACTCCACATAACCCTCGCGGACGGGTGTGTCGTCCTGGCGAAGATAGAAGCCCAAATTTTTCTGCAAGTGCTTGGCGTCCTTGACGATCTCCACGAGCTGAAGCGCAACCATCTGGCAGGTCATCCAGAATGCCTGCCGCTCGTTGTCTTCCGGCAGCTCCACCTTTCCGATAAAGCTTAGAATATCACCATAGACGCCTTTGATGTAGCGCCTATAAAGCAAATCGGCGTCCGCATAATCATCGTCCGGTCGCGCCCGCATGACAGCATCATCGTGCTTGGCGCGATTGATCTCGCTGACCGGCAGATAAAGCGCATGGCAGATGACTTCAACGCTAAGGCGTCCCAGATGCTGCAATTCGCGCACGACCGCAGCTCCGGCCGTGTCCAAAGAACTGAGCGCCGACTTATCCAGATAACGCGCCTGAAGCGGCTGTGCATCAAGCGCGAGTCGTTCAGGATGCGGGATGAGAACACGGGGTTCAGAACTGACTGGCAAGACACGCTCCAGAAACCAAGCGAATGGCTGAAGCATCGGCCAAAACAGTAGCACACCAAGTATGTTGAACTGGCTATTGAAGAAGGCAAGCATGATGAGCTGATTGTCACCCAGCCCGACCGCTTCTGTCAGGAAGATGGCCAGACGAACAAAGATGTCCATGACCAGCAACGCCAGTATCGCCGTCACGACATTGAAGATGACATGGGCAAGCGCCAGGCGCTGCCCGCTGCGATTACCGCCCAATGCTCCGGCAATGCCAGTCGTTACACTGCTGCCGACATTAGCGCCAATGGCGATCGCCGCCGCCTGCCACAAATCCACCTGACCTAGGCCGAGAGCCGCCAAGGTCAGCATGAGCGTGGCATGGGTTGATTGCAGAAGCAGGGTCAGCACAAGCCCCACGGCAGCAAATATCAGCCGACCCAGCCAGCCATCGATATTGTACTGCGCCAGATCCAGGTTCTCGGTCACGACCGAGAAGCCTTCCTTGATCTGGTCTATGCCAAGAAAGATGAAAGCGATGCCGAGCAATATTCGCCCGGACGCCTTCATCTTCGGACCAAGGAAGCTTGCGAACACGCCAAAGACAAGCAATGGCAAGGCGAAAGCTGACAGACTGAAATTCTGCCCTGCCAGCGCGAGCAGCCATATTCCGGTGGCTGAGCCCAGATTTGCACCGAGGATGATTGCTATACCGGCGGGGAGCGCAATCAAACCGGTGGTGATAAAGGCAATCGTCATCAAGGAGACCAGCGTGCTGGACTGCATGGTCGTCGCGCCGACCAGGCCAACCAGCAGGCTTTTCCATGAAGTCGACGTGCCACGTGCCAGCATCCGCTCCAGCGCACTGCCCGCCAGATTACGTAACCCCTCTTCCAGGCACTGCATTCCGAAGAGAAACAATGCCAGTCCGGCGCAAAGCATCAGCCAATGTTCGTTACGCCAGAAACTGTAGCCCAGAACAAAAAGAACAAGCAGCCCCGCAAGACGGACGACCTGCTGTCGAAGCCCTGAACGTGAAGAGACATCCTTTTCCGCGTGTACCGTCTTCACTGTTCACTGTCCTCCGGACTGTCAGACCCGACCGCAGATCATGCAACCGGAACTGCGTTCCCGTCACCCTTGCCAGAATTAGTTTAGCAACAGGTTGATAGAGTAGGCAGCCTTCTACGTGCGCGTGATGGCTAGAGCGCAAACGGAGCTGCCCACGTGCCGGGTACAATCTAGCTCATTTGAACCAAGCGGATATTGCGTGCAGTTGCCTGCAAAAGTGTAAAAGCCTCAAAACGTCCCTCATGCCATTTGGCGCGCTCGGCATCCGGCCTGTTCACCTCTCCGAGTTCCGACATTGCATGCATCGCAGAAGCCAGATCAGGATAACCACCTGCGGCCACCGCACCCAACATGGCTGAGCCGAGCAGAACAGGTTCCGGCGAAGTGGAAGCGGCGATGACAAGGCCCGTCGTGTCAGCGAGCACCTGTCGCACCAGATGCGAACGAGCAGCTCCACCAGAAACGACGATAGTATCCGTCACGATACCCTTTGCCTTTTGCGCCTCGACGATTTGCCGTGCGCCATAGCCAAGCCCGCACAGCCCAGCCAGATAAAGCGCCGTCAGACTATCGATCCCGGCATCGAGATCAAGTCCGGCAATGATCGCGCGCGCATCGGGATCAGCGAACGGTGCACGATTACCGAGGAATTCCGGCACAACGTGAATGTTGCCGATGATCGCAGCCGCCTTTTCAATGCCACCCCTCGCCTCGACTTCGGCAGCGAGACTGTCGGCAAGCCCCTTGCCTTCGTCAGCCGCCTGCTTTTCAGCTTCTGCCGCGAAAGGATGCATGTGGATCAGATGATCGATAGCGGCACCGGCTGCCGACTGGCCGCCTTCATTGAGCCACAAGCCCGGAACCATCGCCGAATAATACGGGCCCCAGACACCATCCACGAAAACCGGCTGTTCGGTGGTCGTCATGGTACAGGCCGACGTGCCGAACACATAGGCCATGCGCGACAAAATCCGGCCTTCCGAACCGCGCGCTCCAACCGTGCCGATGCCACCCGCATGGGCGTCGATCAGACCGGCAGCAATTGCTGTGCCGGGCATGAGACCGAGTTCTGCCGCAGCCTGTTCGCTCAAGCCGCCAAGCTTCTCGCCACCCGCGCGAACGTCGGTACCGATACGGGCGAAATTTTCATCCGCCAGTTCGCCAAGGCCCACTTCACGGAAATAAGTCTCGTCCCAGCGCTTTTCATGGCTGAGATAGGTCCATTTGCAGGTGACCGTGCAGGCGGAACGAGCAAGACTGCCGCAGGATTTCCATGTGAGAAAATCGGTCAGATCGAAAAACTGCCAGGCCGCAGCGAAAGTTTCAGGCTTGTTTTCCTTGAGCCAAAGCAGCTTCGGCGTTTCCATCTCGGGGGAAATGGTGCCGCCAACATAATCGAGCACCTTGGCCTTAGTCGCATTGATACGCTCAGCCTGACCGACTGCGCGGTGATCCATCCACACGATGATGTCGCGTGCTGGATCGTTGGACGGACCGATGGCAAGCGGCTTGCCGCCCTCGCCCAGCACCACAAGCGAACATGTCGCGTCATAGCCGATACCGGCAATATCAGCCGGATCGACACCCGCAATCGCGACCGCTTCGCGCACACTTTCGCACACGGCCTGCCATATATTGGCGCTCGACTGCTCGACAATGCTGCCCGCCTCACGCCAGATTGTGATATCGCGCTTGGCCGAAGAAAGCATGGTGCCGCTGGCATCGAAAAGACCGGCGCGGGCGCTGCCGGTGCCGACATCGACGCCCAGATAATAGCTGGTCATGGTCGCTCCCATTTACAGATCGAGGCTCTGTGGAAGAATGACCAGATCGCGAATGGTGATGTTGCGCGGGCGGGTCAGCATGAACATCACCGATTCCGCAACTTCCTTCGGTTCCATCAGACTGCCGTTAGCCAGCGCTTCGTCCAGCTTGGCCTTCGGCCAGTCGCTGATGAGTGCGGTTACGACCGGCCCCGGCAGAACGCCACCGACGCGAATACCGTGTGGAGTGACCTGACGGCGAACTGTGTGCACAAAAGCCTGAACGGCATGTTTGGATGCCGTATAGATCGGCTCCCAGATTACCGGCACGACGCCTGCGACGGAGCTTGTCATGATGATGTCGCCAGTCTTGCGTTCCATCATATGCGGCAGCACAGCATGGATGGTGCGGAAGGCCGCGTTGATATTGAGGTTCAACATGCGGTCCCATGCATCCGGGTCGCCTTCCCACAGAGGTCCGCCAATATAAGCGCCAGCATTGGCATGGAACACGTCGAGCTGGCCTGCCTGTTCAAGTATTTGCGGCATCATAGTGGCGACGGATGCCGGATTGAGCAGATCGATGACCAGCGGTTTGGCCTTGTCGCCGAGTTCGGTACATTTTTCCTTCAGCGCCTTCTCGTCACGGTCGACGAGAAACACCGTCATGCCCGCTTCAATCATGTGCTTTGCGCATTCGAAGCCGATGCCAGAGGCAGCACCGGTAACGGCGCCGACTTTTCCATTGAGATCCTGAGCCATTTTCAGTCCTTAGAGGTTTAAGCGCGACCGTGCGACTGGCGCGAGCGGCGGGCAAGGGAGTCGACAATAACGGCGATGGCGAGCACTGCGCCGGTAATCATGTAGCGAAGCGAAGATGAGAGATCGAGCAACGTCAAACCGCTGGCAATCGACTGGATGACGATAATGCCAAGCAGAGCCGACCAGGCGTTGCCACGTCCGCCAAAGAGGCTAGTGCCCCCGATGACCGCTGCTGCAATCGCGTTTAGATTGACGTCGCCAGTGCCTGCCTGCTGGCTGGAGGAAGCAAGACGCGCCGCAGCCAGAATGCCACCTGCGGCGGCCAGAACCGAACAGGTCATGAAAGCCGACATATAGATGAATTTCACATTGATACCGGCGCGGCGTGCGGCTTCACGGTTGCCGCCGACCGCCTGCATGGCCCGCCCCCACTGGGTGCGGGTGAGTGCGTAGTTCATCGCGATTACCAGCGCCACGAACAGGCCGAACATCCACGGCACACCGCGCGACTGGTTGAGATAAAACACGGCACCGCCAACAATGACCGTGATGACGATGGCCTTGAGCGCTATCCCGACCGACGACGGCGCTGACAGACCGGCTTCACGACGGCGCTGCGCAGAGCGGAACCCGGTGAAAAAGATCGCAAGCCCAGCAATCAGCACCAACGCATAGGATAGCGGACGCGGCATAACCAGAAGCTGGCCGAAACTCACGAGCCAGGAACCATAAGGCAGGTTGATCGAGCCGGTATTGCCCAGCAGATAAAGCTGAAGGCCAAGCGCCGCCAACAGACCAGCCAGCGTGGAAACGAAGCTTGGCATGCTGAAACGATTATAGAGAAATGCGTAAAGCAGGCCGATCAACGCGCCGCTGCACAGCGCCGCCAGCATCGCAAAGCCGACGGGCCAGCCATGATTGACCCAAAGCACACCGACGATTGCTGAAGCCAGACCGCTAACCGAACCGACAGAGAGGTCGATTTCACCCAGCATCAGGATGCAGACAATACCGAGCGAAATCACGCCAATAGTCGAACAATCGAACAGCAGGTTAACGAGATTGTTGCTCGACAGAAAAACCGGGTTCAACGTCTGGAAAACGGTCCAGATGATAACAAGACCGACAATAACCGGCAGCGATCCAAGATCGCCCGAACGAACACGGTCGAAGAAATTGCGCAGCGCACCTGAAACGCCTTCGTCATGGCGCACGCGTGTATCCTGTCGATCAAGAGGGGTATTTCCGGTTGCCTGATTCATTATGCTTCTCCCCGATCATGGACCTGACCGGTTTCATGCTGTGCCTGACGCCGTTCGGCACGGCGGGAAACGGAATTGCTGCTTGCCCCGGTAATGGCTGCGACCAGTTCTTCATTCGAGGAATCCGGATAGAAAACACCATTATTGCGGCCAAGCCGCAGCACGACAATGCGGTCCGCGACGGCACGCACGTCTTCCATATTATGGCTAATCATCAAGACACCGAGCCCACGGTCGCGGACACGCTCGATAAGATCGAGAACCTCGGCCGTCTGTGCAACGCCAAGTGCGGCCGTCGGTTCATCGAGCATGATGAGCTTGGGATCGAGCAGGAGCGAACGCGAGATCGCAACCGTCTGGCGCTGACCACCCGACAGGGACGCGACCGGCTCGCGTACGCTCGGGATACGAGCGGAAAGCTCGTTCAGAAGCTTCCACGCCTTGATCTCCATGGACATTTCGTCAAGGCGATAGGGGCTCATTTCGCGGCCAAGGAAAATATTGGCAACAACGTCGAGATTCTCGCAAAGCGCCAGATCCTGAAAGACCGTCGCAATGCCGAGATCGAGCGCAACGCCCGGCGACGAAAGCACAACCTTTTCGCCATTGAATTCGATACTGCCGGATGTCGGCTGATGGACGCCAGCCAGCGTCTTGATCAGGGTAGACTTTCCCGCGCCGTTATCGCCGACAAGAGCGACAACTTCGCCCGGAAAGACTTCCAGATCGATATCTGTCAAGGCTGAAACGGCGCCGAAATTCTTGGATATGCCGCTTAGGCGCAGCACTGGCTGCTGCGACGACGCAGCGGCTTTGTGATCTTGGGACATGATCTCACTTTCCCTGGCATATAGCAGGATACGCCATTGCGCATCGAATTGCCCGGCCGGATAACCGGCCGGGCGTATCGCTATTTAGTTGGTGATGCCGAGCTTCTTGCAGCCTTCGGCATAACGGTCCACGCAGAGCGTGGCGGCGGGAACAATGTTCTTGTCGATGATTTCAGCCTTGAGGTTTTCAGCCGTCACGACCACCGGAACGAAAAGCTTCGACGGCGTGTTGTAAAGCGTGGCTTCGGCCTTCGGGGTTTCACCGTTCAGAAGCTGGCCCGCGACGCGTGCGGCTTCTGCAGCAACAATTTCAGACGGCTTGTTGATCGTGTTGTACTGATCGCCCGAAATGATGAGCTGAAGTGCTGCAATCGTCGCATCATTGCCCGTGACCGGCGGAAGCGGATCGATGCCAGCCGCCTTCATGGCTGCAATGGCGCCGCCTGCGGTGCCGTCATTGGCAGCCACAACGCCGACGATCTGGTCATTGAAGCGGGTGATCTGGCCGCTTGCCCACTGCTGAGCCTTGCTGGGTGCCCATTCAGGCGTATCGTATTCGGCAAGCGTCTTGTAACCGCTGTCCTTCAGACCTGCGTGAATACCGTTCTTGATGAGGCCTGCTGCAGCATCGGTCGGCGAACCGTTGATCTGCAGAACGCCGCCCTTGTCACCCGCGACGCCCTTGTCCTTCAGGTGCTTTACCAGCGATTCCGCAATCGACTTGCCGATGGCTTCATTGTCGAACGACACGTAGAAATCAGACGTCGCATCCGGGATCGGACGGTCATAGGCAATGACCTTGATATCCTGCGACTGGGCGAGTTTGACCAGCGATGCTGCCGCTGCGGTATCGACCGCGTCGAGCACGATCACTTTCGCACCTTGCGAAATGACCGAGTTGAACTGCTGCTGCTGCTTGCTCGCATCGCCATCAGCATTGAGATAAAGCACCTTGCAGCTTTCACAGATTTTCTTCATCTCGGCGGCGAAGCCCGGATAATCGCGCTCCTCATAGCGCGTCGATGCCTGGTCTGGCATCAAAAAGCCGACCACTGCATCCTTCACTTCCGCCTGCGCATTGCCAGCGAACGACGATAACACCACCGCAGCAAAAGCTGCCTTACCAAACATATTCTTCATGTCTCACTCCCATTGGGTTTTCAATTTTGTATTTTACGTAATCTTGCAGACAAACTTTATCTCGCTACTCCACCCCATATGTTCTCCCTATAGCGACCTCCAGTTCCCTGGAATTCCGGTATTCCGGCGCCGCATTGTTTTGCGGCGCACCAATCAAATCGAGCAATGCTGGCAGGGCTTGTTACGCATGAAGGGAAGCCTTTTTTCTGGCTTCAGCATGTGTGCACCGCTCCTCTCGGCATACAATCATGTTGCACCATCGATAGTGCAGCATAACCATCGCTCAACATCTGGCATCTGGTCAAGGGGAAAAATGACAGAGGAATAAATCGGATTATGTCTTCCCCTACTTGCAGCGAACACTATCGCACCGCTAAGATCGTGACCTAACCCAGACGAAAAGCAGGCCTGATGAGCACCTCCCGGAAAGTAACCATCTACGATATATCGGAGCGAGCTGGTGTATCTGCATCAACCGTTGCTTCGGTTATGAATGGATCTTGGGAAAATCGAAGAATTACTAAAACAACAGCCGAACGAATTCGAGTAATAGCAGGTGAACTCGGCTATACTACCAACCTTCAGGCACGCGGATTGCGAATATCCAATTCCGGTATGATCGGTATGATCTTGCCGATGCTGGACAACCGATATTTCAGCTCCATGGCCGCATCGTTTGAGACGGTAGCACGCTCACGGAATCTTATCCCCGTCGTAGCCAGCACATTACGCGACCCGCAACAGGAACGCGGCACTGTGGAAACACTGATTGCCCACAATGTCGACGCCTTACTGATAGCGGGCGCAACCGATCCGGACAGTGTCGCCGAACTCTGTGAAAAGGCTCATCTGAAACATATAAATGTGGATCTTCCCGGGAAGCACGGCGCATCCGTAATCAGTGATAACTATGAAGGCGCCCGCGTGCTGACGCGACAGATTGCCAGTCGCAGGTCACATCGAAAGGAAAACAGCTTCTACTTCATCGGTGGCGTGGATAGTGACCACAACACGCGTGCACGTGTGCGTGGATATCAGGATGAGCTGGCTGCGCTGAACATCCCCGTTCACCCCAACGCTATCATCACGAATGGATATGGTCCCAATACCGCCGCGATGACGATCCGCGATATTTATAACAAATTAAATGGGTTGCCAGAAGCATTGTTCGTCAATTCGACGAGCCCGTTTGAGGGCGTCGTCAGTTTTCTCAAGACACTACCGGTTGATGAGGTTCGGGAGTGCTCCATCGGATGTTTTGACTGGGACCCCTTCATCGAAGTTCTCCACTTCCCGGTTGTGATGGTCCGGCAAAATGTTCAGGCAATGATCGAACGCGCCTTTGAGCTTCTGGACGAGCCAGTTCAAACGAACAACCAGCCCGAAATGATACCGACGGAACTGATCGTTCCCCGCGATTTTTGAATTGCTTTGGAAAGAAGCCCCATAACGAGGCTTTTCTCGATTGTCTTTTCACCTTTAGCCTGCCGCGCCACGGTATTTCCTTCGCGGCGCAAACGATCTGGATCAGGGCTGCGAAAGTGGCGTGGTCAGACGGCCGGTTTCATAGAGGCCGCTCCGTCTTCTATCCTATTCGTATCCTCGGAAACATCATCAAGAAAGCTCACTGTAGGAACGAAGAACAGAGAGCCCGTTACTGCACGACTGAAATCGAGAATATGGTCATAGGTTCCCGGCGGGTTGCCAATGAACATATTCTCCAGCATTTTTTCGATACGTGACGGCGAGCGGGCGAAACCGATAAAATACGTTCCGAACTCGCCTTTTCCAATCTCGCCAAAAGGCATGTTGTCACGCACAATTTGCAGCTGCTCTCCATTCTCTTCAATGTTCGTCAGAACATTGTGCGCATAAGGTTTCTTTTGCTCATCGCGTTGCTCAATGTCGGAAAGCTTGTGTCGGCCTATTATATTCTCCTGTTCCTCAACTGAGACTTTGTTCCAGCTATCGAGGTCATGAAGATACTTCTGGACGATCACGTAGCTACAGCCGGAAAATCCCGGATCCTCATTGCCGATGAGAGTCGCGGACAGGGCGGCCTGATCCACAGGGTTTTCCGTACCGTCAACGAACCCCAGAAGATCGCGATCATCGAAGAATTTGAAGCCGTGCACCTCATCGACTACCGCAACATGCCCCGAAAGCCGTGATATGATATGGGTGGCCAGTTCAAAACACTGGTCCATACTGTCTGCGCGTATGTGAAAAAGAATATCACCCGGTGTCGATACAGCGGTATGGACACCGCGGATTTCGCGAAATGCATACAGTTCCTTTGGCTTTGGTGATCCAAAGAGCCTATCCCACGCTTCTGACCCAAAACCGGTTACGCAGGAAAGCTGTCCGTTCAACCGCCGAAAGCCAACTCCTCGCACTAGGCTTGAAAGGTCCGCGCACAATCCCCGCACCGTCCGCTCTGCTTCGGCGCCTTCATTGATCGTCACGACCAAAAAGATTGCAGCTCTCGTCAGTTTTCCGACAACAGACTGCGAAACGGGAAGTGAAGAAATACCGTCTGTGGTCATGCTCGCTCCATCTCGGCAAAATGTGAGTTTCCAGGCTTAAGCAACCGCTCATCTATGCTTACTTCGAAGTCAAACTTCCGCCAAACGATATCCAACCTGCAACGAAAACTGTTCCCTCATCAGAGATGGGTTAGTTTTTTTGCCCGGCGCACAAGGTACCACACGGCAAGAATGATGACCGGGAAGCCTGCCAATGTCAGGAATGTCTTCATGCCGGAGATCGCCTCAACATGGCCGAGGCTTTCCAGAAGCGTCTTGTAGAGACCGATGGCGTAATAGCTGATGGCGACGATTGAGAACCCCTCGACTGCCTCTTGCAGCTTGGTCTGCACCTGCACGCGCTTTTCCATCGATTCCAGCAATTGCAGGTTTTGCTGTTCCAGTTCAACCTGAACCGATGTCCGCAACAAATCGCTGGCGCGCGAGACACGGGTTGCCGAGTTTTCGATGCGTTTGCTGGCTTGCGCGCAAAACCTGATAGCGGGGCGGAAACGACGCTCGATGAATACGCCGAGCCTCTGATAACCGTCGACGTGCTGTTCACGCAATTCGGCAAGCCGCGCAAACACGAGTTCTGAATAGGCCGCAGTTGCACTGAAGCGCTCACCCGTATTGACCGATACGTCGAGAATTTCGCTGGCAAGCTGTGCCAAATCCTTGAGAAGACGTTCCTGCTGGTGGGCTTCTTTGCCAAGCGCATCAACGATTGTCTGCAACCGGGTCTCGAACACGGAACAGCGCGTGAAAGTGTCCTGCGCCAGTGGCAGGCTGATCAGCGCCATAAGTCGGTAATCTTCGATTTCAAGCAATCGCCGAACCATACGTCCGGTCCGGAATGCATTGAGATTATGGTTGAGCAGGACGAAGCGCGTCGCGTTGGCCTCATTGAAGCGGAACGTCGACCAGATTTCAGCATCGCAATTGCCTATGGCAGAAACCGCAACATCCGTATCCGTCTCCGCACCGAGCATAAGCTTCGCATCATGCGTACCCGCGAGACCGACGACAATTTCAATGGAATTGATGCGCTGTCCCGGCATTTCATTGACGAGCTTGATCCAGATTTCTTCTCTGAGCGGGATGGCATTGTAGTCGCCGCTCCATTGAATTACATAGGTAAGCGATACAAACTCGGCGTGAATTTCCCACTTGATGCGACCGCTCGTCGTTTGCGCAATGCCACTTTTGCCGTCGCTCGTATTCGTCAAACCAAGCTTTAAAAGAGTATCGGGAGCATGTGTGGCCTCATTGCCGACGAAAAAAGCTTCGTGCCAGACCACCGCCGGAGCATCGAAATAAATCGATGGACGCGAGTGAAGCTCGTCGTTGAGAACGCCACGCCACGGATAATCTTTGGTCATCGGGGAGCGGTCCCATCCGGTTTTCAAGACTGATTGAAAAGATTGAAAGTTTTCAGCGGCAGTAGCCTATTACGGCCAGCCGATCGATCAAAGGCATTTTTTGTGCTCACTGTTCCGGGTAGCTCAGCCCATCATCGCGTTGATGAGATACGGGCCGTCATGCGCGATTGCTTCTTCAAAGGCATCGCGCAATTCTTCAAGCGTGGTGACGGTTTTCGCCATAACGCCAAAGGATTGTGCAAGGCCGGCCCAGTCGATGGCAGGCTTGTCCAGCGATAGCATGGAATGCGCCGTCTCGCCCGGATTGGCGCCAACCTTGGCATATTCGCCCAGCAGGATTTCATATTTTCGATTGTTCAGAAGTACGGTTGTACAGGGCAGATTTTCACGCGCCTGCGTCCACAGAGATTGCATCGTATAGGCGGCAGAGCCGTCTGCCTGAAGTGATACAATTCGCCGTTCACTCTCGCCGTTTTCGGCTGCACCAATCGCAGCACCAGTTGCCATCGGCAACCCGCCGCCAATGGCTCCGCCCACCATCGTCATCCATTGACAAGGGGCCATGCTGGCGATGCGAGACGGAAAGCCCGCACCCTGCGTCAGGGATTCATCGGAGATGATCGCATTTTCCGGCATCAGGGAACAAACAATTTCCGCCAGGCCATCAGGCGTGATGCGGCCTTCGACCTCTGTAAACGGGCGCGCAACCACCGGCGGGCTGCACGGTTCGATTTCCAGTCTGCTGGCCAGAGCCTGCAACGCAGCAATGGCATCCTGCTCGGGACGCGAAAGGTGAAATACTTCGGCATCGGTCCGGGTGACGCGGCTGGGACGTCCCGGATAGAGGAAGAAAGCAGTCGGCGGCGGGCAATTGACCAGAATGACGTGGTCATAGGGAGCGAGCGCTTCCAGCGCAACATCGACAACATAAGGCACGCGCGGGATTGCCATCCGCCCGCGCCCGACAGAAACCAGCCCGGCAAGCTGGCTTATTCGCAAATCGATACCTGCCTGCTGCAAACCCGCCAGCAGCGGCTGCGCCTCAACCCCAAGTGCCGCACTTCCAAGAACCATCACGACGCGCCCGCCACTGCGGCACGCCGCGACAGCGCGATCAATCTGCAAGGGCGATGGGCTCTGCGGCTCGATATCAGGCAGGATACCACCCACCTTGCCGTCCTCATTCCATGAAACATCGGCAGGCAGGATCAACGAAGCGACATGACCGTTATCAGCGCGGGCAGCCTGAATCGCACGTGCCGCATCCGCACCTATGCTTGCCGGTGAGGCGGAATAGGCAACCCAGTCAGAGCAGGTTTCAGCCAGCGAAACCACATCGGCCGTCAGCGGACTGTCGAAAGCGACATGCGGGACAGCATGATCGCCGACGATATTGACGATGCCTGCACCCGCGCGACGTGCATTGTGCAGATTGGCAATACCGTTGGCGAGCCCAGGGCCGCAATGCAGCAATGTCGATGCCGGTTTTCCGGTGACGCGGAAATATCCGTCAGCCATGCCCGTCACAACGTTTTCCTGCAAGCCAAGCACGCAACGAATGCCCGGAATACGGTCAAGCGCCGATACGAAATGCATCTCGCTCGTTCCCGGATTGGCAAAGCAGGTGGTCACATCCCCGGCAATCAGGGTGTGCACAAGCGCTTCAGCACCGATCAGATAAGGATCGTCGTTGAGAGGTGTGTTCGACATGGCTCTACTCACTGTTGTGTCAGCGAAGACGCGACTGGATCAATAAGGATTGGTCGCTGCGACTTGCGGCAATGCCGAAAACGCATCGAACCATGCTGCAACTTTTGGAAAGTCGCCCCGCCAGCTCAATTCTGGAATACGATTGTCGATAAAAGCAAGGGGCACGAAGATCGAAATAGCGCCTATATCATGACGTCCACTGAGATGATCGGGCCGCGTTTCGAGCCATGTCAGAGTATCGATAATTTTCGATGCCCATGCATTCCGCCATTGCTGCCATTGCAGTTCACTGGGGCGCAGGCCGATCTCGTAGCGTAATTGTAGTGCAGCGTCGCACATGGAGTCACCCAGCGCCTGATCGCGCAGGTTACGCCAGCGTTCGTCACCGCGACCGATCAGCTTGCCTTTGGCAAAATCGTTCAGATACTCACAGATCACCGGACTGTCGAAGAGCCCTTCCCCCTCGTCGGTCACCAGCATGGGAATCTGGCCGGACGGGTTGAGCTTGCGGAACTCCGGGTCACGCAGCATCAGATTGCCCTTGCCGGCAACCAGTTCGATCTTCTTCGAAATGCGCAGAAAGCCTGCCAGAATGGTGACTTTGCGTACAAAAGGCGACAAGCCTGAATGGTGTAGCTTCACGTTGGTTTCCTCAAGCCCGCAGAGGTTCCGGCAGACGGAATTTGTCATGCCCGCGTAGAAATTCACGCGTGCGCTCCTGTTTGGGTGCCATCAAAACTTCGGCTGGCGTGCCCTGTTCATGGATCAACCCCTGATGCAGGAACACGACACGATCTGCGACGTGATAGGCAAAGCCCAGCTCGTGCGTAACGATGACCATGGTTACGCGATCCCGGCTCAGCGAACGCATCACTTCCAGCACCTCGCCCACCAGCTCCGGATCAAGGGCTGAGGTGGCTTCGTCGAACAGCATGACCTGTGGATCCATCGCCAAAGACCGGGCAATGGCAACGCGCTGCTGCTGGCCGCCCGACAGGCGCGACGGATAAACGTCTGCTTTATCGGCGATGCCTACTCGGGCCAGTTCCTCGAGCGCACGTTCACGCGCCTTTTCCTTGCTAACGCCTTTGACCTTTATAGGGGCGATAGCGATATTTTCAGCCACCGTCAGATGGGGAAACAGGTTGAACTGCTGAAACACCATGCCCACTTTCGTGCGGATAGCAGTCAGATCCTTTTCCCGATACTGAATGGCGCCGGATGCAGCCGCTCCAACCTGCGTGCCGTTGAGCCAGACGCGGCCTGCACTGGGAACTTCCAGGAGATTGAGACAACGCAGCAGCGTACTCTTGCCCGAACCGCTGGAGCCGAGCAGAACGACGGTCTCACCTTCATTAACGGTGAGGTCGATGGATTTGAGAACCTGCAGAGGACCAAAGCTTTTGCTAAGTCCTTCGACGCGGAGAACTTCCGTCATGGGACTGTTACCTCGCTGTATGAAGTCTGTCCTCAAGGCTTTTTGCAAGGACACTGAAGGGGACGATGACGATGATGAAAATGAGCGCCACGATCGTGAAGGTTTCGATGGGGCGATATTCGGTATCGGCGACCAGCTTGGCATAATAGAGCAGATCGCCATATGCGACAGCAGATGCCACGGTAGTAAGCTTGGCAATCTCGATTGCGCGGTTGGTGAAGGCTGGCACCATGCGGCGGAATGCCTGCGGGATCACGATATAGATCAACTGCTGCATGCGCCGCATGCCGAGGGCGCGCGCGGCCTCGTATTGACCGACATGAATGGACTGTAAACCACTGCGGTAAATGTCGGCGCAATATGCGATGTTGTAGATCGCAAATGACGCAATCGCCACGAAGAACGGGTTATTCTGAACGCCGAGCAGAATGGGCGCAAATGCTTGGAAGAAGAACAACTGGATCAGGTTCGGTGTATTGCGGATCATCCCGACATAGATGGTTGCGGGATAGCGCAACCAACGGGACCTGGATGTCTTTGCCAGTCCAACCAGCAAGCCACCTGTCAGCCCTGCGGCCATCGTGGTCATCGTTAGCAACAAGGTGTTGAGCAGACCGCGCCAGAACAGTTCGTGATAGTTCAGCAGTATCTGGATATCGAAATATTCGCTCATCAAACCGCTCCCGATCAGCGATCCGAAACGGCTAAACGCCGTTCGACATAATAGGTGAGAGATGAAGCAGCCGAGAAAAGGACAAAATAGATGGCTGCAACAACGGCGAAGGTTTCCAGAGGCCGATAGGTTTCAGCTGCAATGCGCGTCGCCTGAAAGGTGAGATCCTGAAAGGTAATTGCAGCTGCAAGCGATGTCGCTTTGACGAGATCGATCGTGGTGAGAAGAAACACGGGCAACATGCGCCGTACGGCCTGTGGCAGGATGATCCAGCGCATGGCTTGTCCCCGCGTCATGCCAAGGCTTCCGGCAGCCTCATACTGGCCGGGCGGTATCGAAATGATGCCGCCTCGAAACAGTTCCGCAAAATAGCCCGAGTTCTGAATTCCAAGCGCCAGCGTTGCGGCGACGAACGGCGATATTGGATGACCGATGATGGCTGGCAGCGCGAAATAGGTCCAGAAGATCATAACCATCAGCGCCGATGAGCGCAGGATGTAGACAGCGGCTGTGCCTGTGCGTGCAACCACCCCATTTTTGGACAGACGCATGAGCGCAAGTACGAGGCCAAAAGGGATAGCAATCGCCAGAGCGCTTGCGGACAATTGCAAGGTACCGAGTACGCCTTCGATCAACAGACCCTTTTGACGCAGGACGGGTTCAAAGTTCCATTCATACATAAAGGTACTCGGGTGCTTGACTATATTATTTCCAGCCGCGTGCGGTATCTGCGGAGGGACTACTGGATGAAGTTGACCGTCACGTCTTCAGGCTTTACGCCGCTTGCAGCGATTTCAGCCTGATAGATTTTCTTGGTTTCACCGGAGTCCGTCATGTAGGCGAAGGTGGTTTCGAGAAAATCGCGCCAGCGCTGATCTTGCTGTGGCGGGATGGCCGCCAGAATAGGCAGATAGATTGCCGGGCCATCCAGAAGCTTCACCTGTCCCTTGCGCATTTTTGCACGCGCCGCATCGGCATTGGACGGCGTCGCTATCGTCCCGTCGATCTGACCGGTCTGAAAAGCAGCCATGACTTCAGAGGTCGAAGGGAAACGCTGCACGCTCGCATTCGGTGCATGTTCCTGCAGCATGGAATCAAAATTGGTACCGTTCACGATCCCAAGTTTCACTTCAGGCTTGTTCAGATCAGCCCAGCTATTGGCAGGCAGATCGTCGCGCCCGAAGAATACGACGCCGTATTTATAAACCGGCGTATGAATGAACTCGACTGCAGCGGCACGCTGCGGGGTGCCATCAAGCCCAAAGAAAAGATCAACCTGCCCGGTCTGGATCGCGGCAATTGCACCGGACCACGACAATTCGACGATCTCTACTTTTGCGCCGAGTGAATCGGCAATGCGCTGGCCTATGATCACAGCCACGCCGCGCCAGGTATCGCTGCCCTGTTTGACGCCGACATCCCCCTTCCCGAGTGCATCCTTGTAGGAGAACGGTGCATATGGAGCTACGCCTAGGCGTACGGTTTTGGTTTCATTGATACGCTGCCAGACAGATTCCTGCGCCTTGGTCGGCATTGCCGAAGCCGCAATCATCAAAAGCCCGGCCAGCACGGGCACCCATAAGCGCGCAAACAGATGCTTCATTTGTTCCTCCTCCTCTTTTTTTGCGCGAAATTGCGTCTCGCGCATATCTTTCTTTTGTTGCGTATATCACATCATGATGCATATATTGCATCATGATGGTTATTTGTGTCAAGCAACCCGGCTACTGTCCCGCCGCTTTTCCATCTGCTCATTTTGTGTTGATTGCCCGATCTGAACGGACGTGACTGCCCGGCCTCACCTGCGTGGACGGAGCAGCCAAAACCTCATCGTCCCGGTCGCGCTTCCATACGTGTTTTGAAATTAAGAAGCGCTTTTTTGACCCTGCCTTCGTCTTCCTGCGTTTCCGGCGAAGACAACATCGCGATCCCGACCGCTATTTCCAGTCGTGGGTCCCCTGTCAGGCATACCGCATAAGAGACAACGCCATGTGCCAATTCATTACGGGACATGGCAAACCCCTCGTGGCGAATCTTTTCCACTTTCGGCAAAAACTTGTCCTTGTTGGGACTGTCTTTCAGCAACTCAGTCAATTCCGGTTGCGACTTGCGCGCGAGCAACACCTTGCCGAGCGAGCTGATGTCCGCCGGAATACGCGCACCTATGTCAAATGAGAGGTTCACGGCATTGTCCCGATGACGATGGCTATCGGCAATAACAAGTTCTGCTCCGTCGAGAAGCCCGATACAAGCTGTCCGCTTTGCATCCTCAACCAGTTCCGGCAGGCAGGAGTGAACCCAATCGAAATAATTGAAACTCTGCTGTGCGAATGCGCCAAGTTGAATCGCCAGCACCCCAAGCTGATATTTGGCACTGCGGCTGTCCTGTAAAAGAAGCCCCTCCTTACGCAGAGACGCCAGCAGACGCGATGCGGTGCTTCGGTTCAACCCCAGATGCCGAGCCACTTCGGAAACGGAAACCTCGCCGTCAGACCGCATGAGCAGTTTCAGGACTTCAACGACATTTTCCGCAACCTTCATGATTGAATTCCTTCTCTTGCTGCAACGTGTTTCGCTATATACAACACGTCGCGCAAAAATGGCTAGCTTTTCGGCTGTGGTCGGTCTGCCCATGCGTAGTAGCGCGCAGCAATCGGAGTGGTATAACGCTTCATGATACGCGCCTGTAAAGGTACTTCCCGAAAGTCCCGTGCATAGGCTGTTGCCTGATCGTCGCTCTGCAAAATGCGTTCCGCAGCCTTACGGCCCAGATAAGGCGCGAACAAAAGCCCTCCGAAGCAATAGCCCAGGGCGTAATGCAATCCTTCATGCGTTCCAAGATGTGGATAGAAATCCCATGTGGCTGCGCATCTCCCGGTCCAGGCATGGGTCAGCTTGACATCCCGCAGAAGTGGCAGAAACGCCCTCATGTCGCGATGGATCTCCCGGGCAAGGCGCTTCAATCCGAAAATTGGACGCCTGCCGGTTTTGGCGCCATAGAGCAACCGTTTGCCATCGGCTGAAAGCTGCATGTAGCGCGTGGCGCGCGTATTATCGATATAGGTGCGATTATGCGGCAGGATTTCCCGCGCCAGCCCCTGTGGCAGCTCTTCCGTTGCCACCATATAGGCATTGATTGGCAGCAGCCGCCGGTTAAGCCACGGCACCAGATCGTCCGAATAGCCGTTGGTAGCAATGAGCACATCGCGCGCAACGATCGATTGCCGACCAACATGAACAGTCCAGTCACTACCTTTACGTTCCAGGCCACCTACACGTGCATGGCCAATAATCCGAGCGCCCGCGCGCTGCGCGCGTTCCAGCATTGCACGGGTATATTTAGCCGGATTAAGCGCCGCATTCTCCCGCACGACAACCCCGCCAAAATAGCACTCGGAAGCCATCTCACCGGCTGCACTGCCCGGCACCAATTGGTAGTCTTCGCCCAGCAGCTTTCCGCGAGCCTCATATTCCCTCGCCAATCCGTCATAATGCTTCTGGCTCAGCGCGCCAATGAAGCGCCCGGACATACGAAAATCGCAGTCAAGCTGCTCATCCTTGATACGTGAAACGCTTTCCTGAAAGATTGCATTCTGTTCCTGAAAGAAAGCAACAGCCTTCTCCTCGCCGACCGCCCTGGAAAGCAACAATAAAGATTGGCGACCGGCCTTGCCCAGCATTCCGGCATTGCGTGAACTGGCAGCCATGCCCGGCTCTGCAGCATCCAGCACGACCACGTCACGACCTGCCGAAGCCAACCGGTGCGCCGCCGACAGGCCGGTCAGACCAGCGCCAACGATGGCAACATCAACCCGGCGCGGGAGTTCTGGCGCCGCAACAGTGACCATTCCGTCGCTCCAGAAGGGAGTTTCGCGGAAGTCCCGTGAAAGGATATCATTCGACATGTTCAATCTTTCGAAATCACGAAGCGGGACGCATTGAAGCGTGGTCGCGCCAGCCGTAATAGCGGATCACCCGCCTGGTCACTGCGGCATCGAAAGCACGGGCGGGCATGAGTACGCTTGGGAAACTGCGCGTCTGAAAATCAGTATCGGGCGCTGCCCCGAGAACCTGCTTGGCAAGAATTTCACCAAGATAAGGCGCCATCGCCAGTCCGGAAAAATTATAACCAAGCGCATAGTGCATACCCTCATGCTGGCCGACATGCGGGAAGTGATCCCATGTGACGCCGCAACGTCCACCCCAGGCATTCGTCAGGCGATAGCCTCGCAATTGTGGGAACGTCGTCGTCAGATCGTCATAGATCAGACGAGCGGTTTCGCGAATGGGCTGGTTCTTTGGCTCGCCGGTACGTGCGCCGAACACAATGCGCATACCGTCAGACGACAGGCGCATCGACATCGGACGGCGCGTGGAGTCTATATAGGTGCGGTTGCGCGGAAACACACTTTGCACAACATCGGCAGGAAGAGGTTCGGTCGCAACGATATAGCTCTCAATCTGAATGAGACGGCGTGCAATCCATGGGATCAGGCTTGCGGTATAGCCATTGGAACATAGAAGCACATCACGCGCCCGAACCATGCCATTCGACGTCTTTAACAGAAAGCCGTCTTTTTCTCTCCGGATCGACTGTACGGCTGTTTTACCAATGATCGAAGCCCCGGCAGCCCTGGCGCGCGAAATGAACGCGCGTGTATATTGGCCTGGATGCACCGCACCGTTATCGTGAACATACACACCGCCGACGAAGCTTTTTGAACCGACTTCGCTCTGGACATCCTCATCCAGTATGCTGATCTTTTCACCAAGATACTCGGCCCGCGCCTCATACTCAGCGCGAAGCCCATTAAATTGCTGTTGCGTGTGGGCAACGACAACGCGTCCGTTCTGCTGATAATTGCAGCTGATCTTTTCAGCTTCGATGCGCTCGACAGATGACAGGAACACGCGGTGCAGATCACGGAAATAGCGGATTGCCACGTCCTGCCCCGCGCTTTTCGACAAGCCTAAAAAGGAATGTTTGGTATTACGACCAAGCATGCCTGCATTACGCGAACTGGCTCCTTCACCGGGCTCCCCGGAATCCAGAATGACGACTCGACGCCCACTGCGCGACAAATCATGCCCGGCAGTCAGTCCGGTCAAGCCTGCGCCAACGATCAGGACATCAATCCGAGCAGGCAGCGGTTCAGCGGAAGAGCCCATCTGCGGCAGCGAAGTCAGCCAATAGGACCGGTCCACAAAATCTGGAGTGAAAACAGAGTTTTTCACGATGAGCCCTCCCGTTGATGCCTGAGTGTTTCTTATTTCCGGTTCATCATCTGTGCCAGTCGTGGTGCCCAATAGGTAATGACCATATCGGCACCAGCGCGACGCAGGCAGGTGAACAATTCCATCGCGCATTCCATCTCATCCATCTGCGCACCGTTGGCACCAAAATGGATCATGGCGTAGTCGCCACTGATCGAATAGGCAGAAACCGGCAGTTCATAACGGTCTGCCGCCATACGCACCAGATCCATATATGGAATGGCGGGCTTTATGTTGATCATTTCCGCACCCTGAGCTACGTCGGCTTCCATGATGCGCAGCGCGTCCTTGGCGTTATGCGGCTCAAGGTAAAACACCTTTTTGTCAAAGCCGTAACTGGCGCCCGTTGCCGTCGTTCCCGTACCGGCCTTGAAGAAAGCCGAATTGTACTTGATCGATGACATCAGCAGCATATCGTCCAGATTCTCAGCATCGAGCGCTTCGCGCGCCGCGCCGACGCGGCCATCCACCATCGTCGAGCAACACAGGATATCCACGCCGGCCTTGCCCCAGGCAACTGCGGTCCTGGCAACTGAATCGAGCGTTTCCTTGTCGAGAATGCGATTGTCGGAATCCAGCACGCCGCCGATCATGTGATCGGTAAAGTAACCCATATAGCTGTCGCCGATGATGACCAGCCTGTCGCCAACCGCATCCTTCATCCGCTTGGCGGCCTGAACGATGACGCCATTTGCCGAAAAGGCATCGCTCCCCTTGCCGTCGCGGTGCTTCGGAATGCCGATGAGGTAAACAGCCGGCACTCCGCACGCCACCAGTTCTCGCGCCTTGTCCGCCACAGCTTCGAGCGGATACCGATAGGTTCCTGGCATCTGGGTCGATTCAACCGGCTCGGAGATATTCGCATCGACAGCCATAGGAAATGCAAGATTGCCAGCGTCGGAGATCATTTCGCGAGAGAGAACGCGGCGCGTCTCGGTCAACTTGAAACGGCGATTGCGTGGAAGCGCTGTGCTAGTCATGGAACTCCTCATTTGAACTGTGCTCAACCCGGCGCAATTCGTAAATATCGCTACTCTCAGTGCATCGCGTTGCGTATTTTGCAACATGATGCACTTTATGCATCTGACTGATTGTGCATGTCAATGGAAAACTTTTGAGATTGGGAGAACTACGAACGCAGACACCGCCTAATCAGCCCTTGTCACGGTCACTGGAACTGATTGCACGACAGCGAACTGCGAACGGGACTGGAGAAGCGGCTTCAAAGCGCTTATCTGAAACCGCCTTGATGACCGCTCGCTCGTCGAGCCGATCTTCCCTTTTAAGTTCTTTTTGCGTTCGCCAACGCCGAAGCGTTGACTTTTGTCAGTATCGATGACTAATGTCAGCGCAGCCAACGAAAGAACCGCAATGCCTGTCCGACCGAATGACCAGATCATCCACAAGGCCGCCTGGCTCTATTACACGCATGGACTGCGCCAGGACGAAGTAGCCCAGCGGCTCGAAATCTCTCGCGCCTCGATTGCGATGTATCTGCGCAAGGCCCGCGAAATGGGGATCGTCACGATCTCAACCTCCTCGGAACTGTTCTCAGACGATGTGCTGGCGCGTGAACTGGAAGACGCGACAGGCCTGAACACTGTCTGGCTAGTGCCGGAAGATCGTCAGGCAATGGACCCGGCTGCTGAAATGCCGGTCGTCGCAGCATCTGTTTTCCTTGAGCTCCTCAACAAGGGGGATCGGGTCGGCGTCGCCTGGGGCCGCACCGTCTATCATATTGCCGACGTGATGCCCTTTGCAGATCTGAGCGGCGTTACCGTTGTTCAGTTGTGCGGCAATCTCGGCGCACCCTATTCCTACCGGCCAGACCAGTGCACCACGGAAATCGCCCGCCGTCTCAATGCGGAAGGCATCAACTTCTACGCGCCGCTCGTACTTTCGTCCGAGCGCCTTGCCGACGAACTGCGTGGCGAGCCGGTTATCAAGGAACAGCTCGCTACGATTTCGGACTGCAATCTCGCGCTCTATTCCGTCGGCGGTATCGAGGATGACAGCCATCTCGTCAAATGCGGCGCGCTTTCAGCCGCAGACATGCACGCCATGGGCGAAAAGGGTGCTGCCGGGGTCATTGCCGGTCAGTTGATTGACCGCGATGGCCAATGGCTGGATTGCACCCACAACAGGCGCTGCATTTCTGCCGATCTCGATTCCATTCGCGCCATCAAGAAGCGCATGCTTGTCGTGCAGGAAGACAACAAGTTCGAGCCGCTGGTGGCGGCATTGAAGGGCGGCTTTGCTTCCCATCTCGTCATTACGACCTCCATGGCGCGTCGGCTTTTGGCCCGCTGGAACAAGGATGGGCGCGGCAAAGACGGTTCAAGCAAGGCTTGAGCCTGTAAAGTTTAGGTCCGCCGATGCCGGACGGGCCGGTTTATCGGGAGGCTGAATACCATGGAAAATCTCTGGCGCGATGACGAAGCGGAACAGGTCGTCGCTGAATACGCCGCGAAAGGCATCAATCGTGATCTGGCGCTGCGTACCTATACGACGCGGCTTCTAGGCGGCGAACCGCGACTGGTGCTGCATGGCGGCGGCAACACGTCGGTAAAAACCGAGGTGACAGATCTCGTCGGCGACACTCATGCAGTGCTCTGCGTCAAAGGCAGCGGCTGGGACATGGGTACTATCGAACCAGCAGGCCTGCCCGCTGTGAAAATCGACGTTCTCCTCAAGAGCCGCAAACTCGACAAGCTTTCGGACGAGGACATGGTGACGCTGCTGCGCGCCAATCTCATAGATCCAGCAGCTCCGAACCCTTCGGTGGAAGCACTGCTGCATGCCTTCCTCCCACACAAATTCATCGACCACACGCATTCGACGGCTATTCTCGCCATTGCAGATCAGGCCGAGAGCCAGAAGATGAGCACGGAACTCTTCGGCAAGAAAATGGGCTTTGTACCCTATATCATGCCCGGCTTCGCACTTGCCAAGGCAGCAGCCGAAGTGTTCGAACAGGACCCCACGGTTGAGGGCCTGATCCTCGACAAACACGGTATCTTCACCTTCGGCGACACTGCGAAAGCAGCCTATGGCCGCATGATCCACTATGTCACGGTCGCGGAGGATCACGTCAGGAACCACGGTCGTAATCCGTTCACGCCCATTGTCCTGCCCGCCTCGCTGGCAAGCGCCGGCGATATCACCTCCATGCTGCGCGGCGCAGTTGCCGTCGACAAGGGAGAAGGCCGCTATGACCGCATGGTCAGCGTATTTCGCGCATCTCCCGCCATTCTCGATTTCGTCAATGCCCGCGAGGTAGCGGACATGGCGGCGCGCGGTGTCTCCACGCCCGATCTTTCAATCCGCATCAAGACCGGTCCAATGGTGTTGCCTGCACCGACCACGGACGATCTGGCCGGTTACCGCGCGGTGATCGACCAGCACGTTGCAACCTTTGTCGCCGATTACACCGAATATTTCCGCAGCAATGATGCGCGCGACGACGTCAAGCGCACCATGCTCGACCCCATGCCGCGCCTGACGCTGGTGCCCGGTCTCGGCATGTTTGGCCATGGCCGAACCTTCAAGGATGCGACCATCGCCGTCGATGTCGGCGAGATGTGGATCGAAGCAGCACGCGATGCCGAATCCGTTGGACGTTTTGAGCCGGTCAGTCGTCCCGATCTCTTCGATCTCGAATATTGGTCGCTCGAACAGGCAAAGCTCGCGGGCGCCAAGCCGAAACCGTTCACTGGGCAGGTCGCTGTCGTCACTGGCGGTGCGGGGGCCATCGGTGCTGCCGTCGTCAAGGCATTTGCAGCCGAGGGCGCTCATGTAGTTGCGCTCGATCTCGATGGCGAGAAGGCTTCGGCGGTTGCGAAGGCTGCTGGAAACAGTTCCATCGGCATCGCCTGCGACATCACCGATCCCGCATCTGTACGATCTGCCTTTGACAAGGCAGTCGCAACATTTGGCGGCGTCGATATTGTGGTGTCAAATGCCGGCGCGGCCTGGGAAAGCCCTATCGCCACAATGGACGACACGCTGCTGCGCAAGAGTTTCGAACTCAATTTCTTCGCTCATCAGACCGTCGCACAAAATGCCGTGCGCATCATGAAGGCACAGAAAACAGGCGGCGTGCTGCTGTTCAATGCCTCCAAGCAAGCCGTCAATCCGGGTGCGAAATTCGGTGCCTACGGCCTGCCGAAAGCGGCAACGCTCTTCCTGTCGCGCCAATACGCGCTGGAACACGGTGCCGACAACATCCGCGTCAATGCCGTCAATGCGGATCGTATCCGTTCCGGGCTGCTAAACGACGAGATGATTGCCAATCGGGCTGCGGCTCGCGGCCTCTCCGTAAAAGACTATATGGGCGGCAACCTGCTTGGCCTTGAAGTGACGGCTGACGATGTCGCCCGTGCCTTCGTGCACCATGCGCTTGCAGAACGCACGACGGCCGATGTGACCACCGTTGATGGCGGCAATATCGCAGCAGCAATGCGTTGATCTTTCGGGCTGGTGCAGGCAACTGCTTCAGCCTTCCAGACATACAGAAAGGGGCGGTCCATTGGACCGCCCCTTCTTCATTCCGTCATGCCTAGAGCAGTTGTTTCGGCGCATTATCCTACGCAGAGCCGCTTCGCACCTTTGCTGAAAATGCTCTAAATCAGGGCTTCGGCATCCATGCAGGCATGGCAACATCGGCATGGGCGAACTGCGGCAGTTTCGTGCCGAGCTCTTCCATATTCTTGATGTCCTGATCGTTGAGATCTTTCTGCGTAATCAGCGTCGGCGGCACGATGACCTGCTTGCCCGGATTTTCACCGGCCAGCAGCATGGCGAGCGAGCGCACAGACACCTGACCGACCACAGCCGGGTTGGTCGCTGCAGTCGCAACCCATGCAGAGCCGGATTCACGCATGGCGGCGATGTCCGAGGTCGAGATATCCGCCGAATAAATTTTCACGTCGGAAGACATGCCAGCTTCGTCAACTGCGATCTTCACACCCTTGGCGAATTCGTCATAGGGTGCAAACATCACCGTGATGTCGGGGTTGGCGGAGATCACCGAGCGTGCCTGATTGGCAACCGAATTGGCGATGGGATTATCCATCGTGCCGAACTGGGCAGCTTCCTTGATGCCGGAATATTTCGTCTTGAACTCTTTCCATTTCTCGTCACGACGGTCGAGCGGCGCGATGCCTGCGACATAGACGTAACCAGCCTTGAAGCTCTCGCCATTGTCCTTGATCGCCTGTTCGAGCGCCAAGCGAGCGAGGTCATGATCAGACTGTTCGACTTGCGGAATCTTCTCGTTCTCAACGTTCACATCGAATGCGACCACCTTGATGCCCGCGTCGACCGCACGCTTGGCGGTTTCCTTCATGGATTCCGTCAGACCGTGCTGGATGATGATGCCCTGCACACCAAGCGCGATAGCCTGATCGACCATATCGGCCTGCAAGGCCGCATCCTGACGGCTATCTAACACCTGAAGCTGAACACCCAGCGCCTTGGCCTGTGCCTCAACGCCCGCAAGGTAGGACTGGAAGAAGTCGCCGGTCGACAGATAGCGTACGAGTGCGATTTTCACCTCACCCGGTTTATCGAAAGGCTTCGGCATATCAGCCGCAAGGGATGGTGCGGCAAATGTTGCCGCAGCCATCAGCCCGAGCGTCAACTTGCCCAGAGTTCTACGCGTGAAATTCATGTCAGTCTCCTCCACTGATCAATATTGGTAGCCCGCTGAAGGTTCCCGCCTCAGCGTTTGCCTCTTTTCGAGAGCGCAAAGGTGAAAATCAGGGCGATGACGAGCACGGCGCCCTTGACAAAATCCTGGGTGTAGTAAGGCGCATTCATCATCGTTAGGCCCTGCAAAAGGATGCCGACGAAGAGAGCGCCTACGGCGGTGCCGAAGGCATTCGGTTTGGCAGCGCCAAGTACTGCGAAACCAATGAGGGCTGCAGCAACGGCATCAAGCAGCAGATTATTGCCCGATGCGATATCCCCGCGCCCAAGACGGGCAGCAAGCAGAATACCGCCGATTGAGGCGAAGACGCCGGAGATGATATAGGCCGAGATCTTGTAGGCATTGACCGGCGCGCCAGCGAGGCTTGCCGCACGCTCGTTGGAGCCGACAGCGTACATCATCCGACCGAAACGGGTATATTCAAGAAAGAACCAGATAACGATGGCCAGCACGATCAGCACCACTACCGAGACCGGCACCAGATTGGGCAGGATGAAATCGAAGCGGTGGCGGCCAAGCGCCAGAAAGGCCGGACTGAAAGCACCGGTTGCCGTCGAGCCGTCGGGGAGCGTCATGCCCGTTGCAATAGAGCGCCCCTCTGTCGGGATGCGCTGCAAGCCAAGCAGCAGGAACATCATTCCAAGCGTCGCCAGAAGATCGGGAACGCGCATATAGACGATGATGATCCCATTGACCAAACCGACGAGCACACCGACGGCAAGGCAGACGAGTGTCGCCGTCAGGGCGTCCCCACCCATGACCACCATCACATAGGACGAAGCCATCATGGCAGTCGTTGCGACGGAGCCAATGGAAAGATCAAAGCCACCGACCACGAGCGTCGCGGTGACACCAAGTGCAAGAATGCCGGTGATCGACACGGATTGCAGGATAAAGACCGCGCTCTGGGGCGAAGCGAAACCGCCGGTCACAGCCGAGAAATAGAGCACCATGCCAGCAAGCAGCACGAGGAAGCCATATTTGATCGCGGTTTCCCGGATATTCAGGGCCGCAGGCGGGACTGCACCGGTGGCGGCGGATTTGCTCTCTTCACTTATCATCATGCACTGACCTGTTGATGGGATTGTCCGGCAATCTCGGAGAGCAGCCGCTCGACATCGATGTCGACATTGCGGTGCTCGCCCACGATAGTGTGTTCCGACATCACGAGGATGCGGTCGGCGACTTCGAAGGCTTCATCGAGTTCCGTCAGGAAAAGAATTGTGGCGCGCCCTGACGCAGAAGCGCGCAGTTTCTCACCTATGTCGCGACGAGCAGCGATATCAACACCCTGGAAGGGTTCATCGAGGATGAGCAGTCGCGATGGCTCGGAGAGCCAGCGGCCAACCATGACTTTCTGCTGGTTTCCGCCCGACAATGTCTGCATCTCGTCGCGCTCGCTACGACAGACGACACCGAGCGACGAAATCTGCTGGCGCGCCGTTGCCTTCTCCGCTCGTCGGCTTGAAATGCCGAAAGTCGAAAGCCGACGTAAGAATGGCAAGCTGATATTCTCGTAGATGTTGAAATCCGGTACGATGCCGCTGATCGCACGGTCCTTGGCGACAAGGAAAACGCCTCTGGCTATCGCTTGACCAGTCGTCTTCGGTGCGTAGTTTACACCATCCAATGTCATTTCGCCCGCTTCCGGGGCGCGCGCGCCAAACAGTGTTTCCGCAAGCGCCGTTTTGCCGACGCCAACAAGACCCGTGACGGCGACGATCTCGCCATCGCCGAGATCGAAATCGAAGGGTCGCGTCTGTTCGGAAAGTTTGAGGCCCCGCACGCTGAAGACCGGGCGACTTGCGTCGCGCACGGCAACGGCGCTAGCCGACACCTTGCGCCCCAGCATGGCATTGACCGCACCCTCGTAATCGAGTTCCGGCCCCTCGAAGCGACCGGTGATGCGACCATCGCGCAGCGACACGATGCTGTCGGCAAGGCGGCGAATATCCGACATGCGGTGCGAGATATAGAGAATGGCGACGCCCCGTGCCTTCAACCGATCAACAAGGTCGAACAGACGATCCGCCTCAGCACTGGAAAGCGACGATGTTGGTTCGTCGAGGATCAGCACTTTCGGTTCATGCGCCATGGCGCGCGCAATCGCCACCATCTGGCGATCCGCAAGCGTCAGGTCATTGATATTGGCCGAGAGGTCGATGGCAAGCCCCATGCGCGAGGCGACCGCCGCCGCTTCACGACGTACCCGGCGCGGATTGAAAAACAACCGCGCTCCACGCCCGTTCAACCGGTCGAGCGTGAGATTGGTCGCCACATCCAGATCGGCAACGACACCATCATTGATGTTCTGGTGCACAGTGACGACGCCAGCCCGGATCGCCTCGGCAGGCGTTGCTGGATCAAAGGCAGCATCTGCCAGCGTGATGGTACCGGCGCCCTTTGTATAGACACCGGAGAGGATGCGCACGAGCGTCGATTTTCCGGCGCCGTTGGCACCCATCAAAACCGTCACTGCGCCTGCTTTGAGGTCGAGGTCAACACCTTGCAAGACCGTCACCGGCCCAAAGGATTTGCGCACGCCCTCAATGCGAAACACTGGCTGTTCGCTCATAAATTCCTCCCACTGTCGCCACGTTAAGATAGGCTTCCATCAAATGTCAAGACCATTGACATTTGACAGAATGATGCCTTAGCTGTGGGAAAGACGGCATGGCGGCGCATGGTGGAGGCGGCCCATGCGCAGGAGGAGAGCATTATGGACAGCCACGTCTTCGAGGCGCTGAGTACAGAGACATTACCGGTTCGGCTTGGCAGCAACACCGCCCTGAAAGAGAGGGTCGGAAGCGATTCGTCGCGCTGGACCATCAGGGAAGTCGGTGACGGCAACCTCAATCTCGTTTTCATCGTCACAGGCGAAGCGGGCGCTGTGATCGTCAAACAAGCACTGCCCTATGTGCGACTTGTCGGCGAAAGCTGGCCGCTTCCGCTCAAGCGCTCCTTCTTCGAGTATCATGCCCTGAAGCGCCAAGGTGCACGCGATCCGGGCATGGTGCCGGAAGTCCTGTTCTTTGACGAAGCGCAGGCAATCATCGTCATGGAATTCCTGACACCGCACATCATTCTGCGCCGCGCTCTGATTGACGGTCGCGAACTTCCCAAGATCGGTCGTGACCTCGGCCTCTTCGTTGCTCGAACCCTTTTTCGTGGTTCCGACCTTTCCATGGCGACACGAGAAAAGAAGGCGGATGTCGCCCTGTTCTCCGATAATGTCGAGCTTTGCGACATCACGGAAAATCTCGTCTTTTCCGATCCCTATTTCGAGGCAAAGCTCAATCATCACACCACGCCGCAGCTCGATCCAATCGTGGCCGAACTGCGCGCAGACCGTGAACTCAAAGTAGAAGCGCAGCGGTTGAAGCACATCTTCTCCGCCAAGGCCGAAACACTCTGCCATGGCGACCTGCACACCGGTTCGGTCATGGTCACCGACGACGAAACCCGCGTCATCGATCCGGAATTTGCTTTTTACGGTCCGATCAGCTTCGACGTCGGTATGCTGATCGCCAATTTCTGGATGAGCTATTTTTCACAGGCCGGTCACGAGACTACACCCGGCGCTCGCGACAGCATGCGCGCCTATCTTCTCGATACGATCGACATGCTGTGGGAAACGTTCCGCACCGAATTTGCCGCTCTGTGGCGCACGGAGCGCAAGGGCATCCTCTATCAGGCAAGTCTCTTCGAAGATCGCCAGGACCCGCTTGCCGCCGAACAGTCACTCAACATCGTCATCAATGAGATTTGGCACGAAATGCTGGGCTTTGCCGGCATCGAAACCCATCGCCGCATCCTGGGCCTTGCCCATAATGCTGATTTCGAAAACATCGTCGACCCCGACCGCCGCGCTTCTTGCGAGAGCAAGGCGCTGAAGTTCGGGCGTCACCTCGCCGTCAATCGGCAGCGCATCCATAGCCTTCGGGATATCCGCGAGACAGTGGAGCGGCTTGAAAAGGAGATTCTCGCGTGAAAGTCGGAGAACGCCACTACCATACGATCTGGCTGAACGAAGACGGTCGCTCTGTTGACATCATCGACCAGCGCTGGTTGCCGCATGAATTCCGTGTCGTAACGCTGAAAACCGTCACCGATGTTGCCGATGCAATCCGCGATATGTGGGTACGCGGCGCGCCGTTGATCGGTGTCACGGCGGCTTATGGCGTGGCTATTGCCATGGCGAAAGACTCGTCCGATGCGCATCTTGATGCCGTCTGGGAAGAGTTGAACGAGACGCGCCCGACCGCCATCAACCTGCGCTGGGCGCTGAATGCGATGCGCGAATATCTGCGCCCCTTACCGGAAACCGAACGTGCGGATGCTGCTTACCAGCGCGCCGCCGAGATCGCCAAAGAAGATGTCGAGCTCAATCGCGCAATTGGCGCGAACGGTCTCAATGTCATTCGCAAGATTGCTGCCATGAAGAAGCAGGGCGAGCCTGTGCGCATTCTTACCCACTGCAACGCAGGCTGGCTTGCAACCGTCGATTATGGTACCGCGACCGCGCCGATCTATATGGCCGTCGAGGAAGGAATCCCGGTCCACGTCTATGTCGATGAGACGCGTCCGCGCAATCAGGGCGCCTATCTGACGGCCTGGGAAATGAATGGCCATGGCGTGCCGCACACGCTGATCGTCGACAATGCTGGCGGGCATCTGATGCAGCATGGCGATATAGACATGGTCATCGTCGGCACCGATCGCACTACGGCAAACGGTGATGTCTGCAACAAGATTGGTACCTACCTCAAAGCGCTCGCAGCACGTGACAATGATGTGCCCTTCTATGTTGCACTTCCCTCGCCAACCATCGACTGGACGGTACATGACGGCGTCAAGGAAATCCCCATAGAGGAACGGGCTGCCGACGAAGTGAGCTTCGTCCAGGGCCGTGCAGCTGACGGTTCCATTGCGAGCGTCCGCATTTCGCCGGAAGGCAGCCCCGCCGCTAACCCCGCATTCGACGTCACGCCCGCGCGCCTTATTACAGGTCTCATCACGGAGCGCGGCATCGCCACGCCCTCGTCCGAAGGACTGAAAGCGCTCTTCCCGGAAAGGAGCTGAGACGATGGTTCTGACCAACGAAAAATCCACGGAGGATATCGCACTCGGTATTCGCCGACGGGTCTTCTTCCATACGATGAAGAACAATGGCGGCTATCTGAGCCAAGCCTGTTCCGCTGCCGAGAGCCTTGCGCTGCTTTATAATGAGTTGTTGACGCTTGGTGAACCGACCCTGCCGAAAGTACCGTTGCCTTTCGGGGGCGTACCCTCTGCCCATAATCCGGATGCTTTCACCGGTGCCGGATATCATGGCCCCGTCGGGCCAAGTTTCGACCGCTTTTTCATCTCGCCTGCCCATTATGCGCTCGTCATCTATTCCGCGCTGATTGAGATGGAACGGATGGACGAACACGCGCTTGATCATTTCAACAAAGATGGCGGTTCCGTCGAAATGATCGGTGCCGAACATAGCCCCGGCATGGAAGTAACTACGGGGTCGCTGGCGCAGGGGCTGTCTATGGCGTCAGGCGTTGCCTGGGCGCGACTGCGAAAAAAGGAGCCCGGCAAAGTCTGGGTCTATATGTCTGACGGCGAATTCCAGGAAGGCCAAACCTGGGAATGTCTCGCAGCAATGAGCTATCACAAGATCGACAACATCCGCGTCATCGTTGACGTGAACCGCCAGCAATGCGACGGGGCCATGTCCTCCGTGCTGGATCTCGGCGACCTTGCGTCCCGTGTCGCGTCCTTTGGCGTCACCTGCCGTTCGGTGGATGGCCATGATCTGGGGGCGCTACGTGCAACCGCTGAAAGCGCAGAGTCTGGCAAGCCACTCATCATCCTCGCCAATACCTCGCCTTACCAAGGCATGGATTTCCTGAAGAAGCGCTTCCCGCGCCTGCATTATGTCCGTTTCAAGAGCGCGGAAGAGAGGCTGGAAATGCAGACGGCACTTGCCGCCGAACTCGGCATCGATCTCACTGTGATGGAAGGGGCCTGACCATGGTCGAAATCGTCAACCGCCCCTATGCCAAGGCTTTCGAAGCCTTCGCAACCGCACGCCCGGAAGTTCTGTGCCTTTCTGCTGACCTCACTTCTTCCTGTGAGGTCGACGGCTTTCGCGACCGGCATCCGGAGCAATTTCTCACCCTCGGCATGGCCGAACAGAACATGCTCTCCTTCGCTGGCGGCCTCGCCATGCAGGGCTACCGGCCATTCATCCATACCTTCTCGGTTTTCCTTTATCGCCGCCCGTATGACCAGCTGATCAACTCGATTGCCTATTCCAATCGCAAGGTGCGATTGATGGGGTTCCTTCCCGGCATCACCACACCGGGTGGCATTACGCATCAGGCGATTGAGGATATTGCCGTGTTACGCGCAGTACCAAACATGACGATCCTCGAAACAGGCGATGCGACAGAAGTTGAGACCGTACTGGAAGTCGCCGACAGCATCGACGGTCCGGTCTATGTACGCATCCTGCGCGGCGAAGTGCCCCGTCTGTTCTCAACGCCCTTTGAATTCAACAAGCTGCGTACGCTTTCGGAAGGTGAAGATATTCTCGTCGTCTCTTCCGGCGTATGTACCGAAGAAGCCCTGCGGGCCACCGGCCCACTCGCCGCGCGTGGTGTGGGCATCCATCATCTTCACGCCTCGACATTGAAACCATTCGATAGCGAGCGCCTCCTGAAAGCCGCGCGCGGCAAGAAAGGCATTGTCACGCTGGAAAACCACACCATCGTCGGCGGCCTCGGCTCACTGGTCGCGGAAATCCTTGCTGAAGAAGGGATCGGCATCCGCCTCAAGCGTCTTGGCCTCAACGATACGTTTGCGCACGGTGCATCGAAGCCATATCTCATGAAGAAATATGAGCTTGACGCAGGCGCTCTGGTTTCAGCAATTGAAGGGCTTCTCGGCAAGAAGCTCGCTATCGGAGAGGAGGAACTGGCGGAAGTTCGCTTCGATCATGTGCATTCTGCACAGAAGGCCGAGGCGCTCTGATGGCGCCGCGCTTTACAGTCACCTATTTCGTGCGCGCCGCCGACGAAGCGGAGGCCAAGGCGCGCGCACTCGATATTGCGTTGGAACAGACTGTAGAAATTCCACGCAACGTCGTGCCGAAAGGCTATGTCGAAGACGAGATACTCGGTCGGCTGGAAAGCCTGTACAAAGCCCCTGAAGACAGGCCGGGTTTTCTCGCCGCAATCTCCTATTCGGAGGATGATGTCGGCGGAGATTTCCTGCAGTTTCTCAACATCATCTTCGGCAATAGCTCAATCAAGCCGGGCATCAAGGTCGAGGATATCGACCTGTCGCCGGGTCTGCTTGATCTGTGCAAGGGACCGCGCCACGGCATCGAAGGCTTGCGGGCTCGGGCTGGCGTGGGCCAAAAGCCGTTGCTGATGTCAGCCATCAAGCCGGTCGGCCTTTCGACTGCGGCCCTTGCCCGCCTCGCTCATGATTTTGCGCTGGGCGGCATGCATTTTGTGAAGGATGACCACGGCCTTGTCGACCAGAAAACGGCCCCCTTCGGGGAGCGGCTTAAGGCATGTGTCGACGCTATCGGCGAGGCGAATGCAAAAAGCGGCGGTCGCACGAGTTTCGTTCCCAACATCACGGGTCCTGCAACTGCGATCATCGAGCGGGCAAGACAGGCGCAGGAATACGGCGCAGGGGGCGTCATGATCGCTCCGGCCCTCGCAGGCTACGACGTCGTGCGTACACTTGCCAGCGACCCGAACTTTTCCCTGCCCATCGTCTCGCATCCAGCCTTTTCCGGTGCCAACGTCGTCTCACCCGATTGTGGCTTCTCGCACCACGCGTTTTTCGGCACGCTGCACCGCCTGATGGGTGCCGACGCGGTGGTCTATCCGAATTTCGGCGGACGCTTCGGCTTTACCCGCGCGGAATGCCAGTCGATCGCAAAGGCCTGTGCCGTTGATATGGGTGGCCCGAAGGCCATCGTCGCGGCACCTGGCGGTGGCATGACTTTCGCCCGCATCCCTGAAATGCGCGATGCCTACGGCAACGATGTCATGTACCTCGTCGGCGGTGCGTTGCTATCGGAACCAGATCTGGTCAGCGCCTGCAGACGCCTGGTTGCCGCAACGACGTGAACAATCTCGAAGTGCCGACCGCATTGGCACTTCGGCGAATTGTTTATCCCGATCGAGAATCTAGCGCATTTCCTGTTTTGATTAAATCATTAGAAATGCTCTGTCTTTTTGCTTTTCCGCATGTCTCGGCAATACGACTATTACTGACGACAAATATTTCTGCTTCGCGGGCCAAATCGCAACCGGCGTATTTCGACCTTCTATTATCGCAAAGTAGCCTTTTCCTTCTCGCGTTGCGGATGACGTGATGAAAGAGCTTCGGCATGCTTGCCCCGCCCCGTAGCTCGAAGCCGTTCGAGATAGGCAGGGAGTTCACCCAGCGTATGATAGGGACCGCCTTCACGCAAAACAGTCATAAGAGGATCGATATCCTGGTCGCTACGTTCGGCCATTGTACCGTGCCATTCATCGAGCAGACGGCTGGCATACGCGACGATATCCGGGCAGCTTTGGGATAGATCCTTCTGCTCATGCGGATCGGATGTGAGATTGAACAGCGTGACAGGCCCGAAATCCTTCAGCCCGTCATGCCATGTCCGCAGCATCAACCAATCTTCGTCCAGATGCCGGAAACGCACACCGCGCTGTACGGCCCATGCGCCTTGGCTGAGCACGAGGTAATCGCGTCCACCATTCTCGCCTTGACGCATTGCAGGTGCGAACGACTTTCCGTCCCAAACCGACGGCACTTTTCCGCCCAACCCGTCAATCAATGTTGCAGGCCAATCGAAATGATAGTGCAGTCCGTGATTTACGCCCGGAGCCTGACCCGGCCAGCGAATGATGAGTGGTACGTTGCAGGTGAATTCATCCGCCGTCTGATGGTCTCCCCAAACATTCAGTTCACCCAGATTTTCACCGTGATCGGCACTGATCACAATGATCGTGTCATCATAAAGACCATGTTGCTTCAATGCTGCGATCAAATGGCCGATATGCTCATCTGCGTAGCGGACACCGGCATCATAACCGTTGAACCAGGCCGAAGCTTTCTCCATTGAGTCTATAGGAGCTGGCATTCTGGTGTAATGCGCATGTGGATTGTCTGCAGAAAACCCGGTCGGTTCCTGTGGGCTGTGCGGACCATACCCAGCAATGCTTCTTGCCAGAACCTCCTCTGTCATCCATTCGGGCATCGGCTCACCGGCAAAGGGATCACCCCATTCCTCCGGCACGCGATAAGGGGTATGCGGGTCCCACAGATTGACATGCAGGAACCATTTGCGTGACTTGTTGCGTGCAATCCAGTCTATAGCCATTGGCACGATTTCGTCGGCATTTTCCATGCCACCCTTGCCGCAGTTCATGACTTCATTGAAACCGGCATACCAGTGCCAGCAGCCATGGCGCTCACCAAAGCTCGATATGGTGGTGGTATGATAATCTAGATCACGTAGAGCTTTCATCCAGCCTTCTTCATAGAAGGTGCCTGCCCATGCACGACTCGCACCTTCCCGAAAAGGCTCGCAGGCCGTGCCTCCATGGCCAACCACCCCTGTGCGAAAACCGTGCCTGCCCGACCACAGCGCGGTGCGCGACGGATGACAGGGAACATCCGAAACATAGATATTTTCAAACCGTACGCCTTCTCGCGCGATAGCGTCGATAACCGGCGACGTATTGCGATGATAACCGTAGCAGCCCAGATGATCGCGGCGCAGGCTGTCAATGTCGATATAGAGGACGTTCATTGTGGATTTCCTGTAGGCAAAAGAGAGGGCGGGGAAAGCCCCGGCGGGCATGGGTTTGAGCGGCTCTGAACTATCTGCACAATTCAAAGCCGCTCCGGGATCCGCCGTCTGCGCGTGGTTCGTTTCGCGCAGACGGCGACTCGTCATTTCGCTGCGAAATAATCGGCCAGATAATAGTCTTTCGGATCGAGCGGGCTTTCCAGTTTGCCGAAGGTAACGAACATCTCGGCCATGCCCGACAGCCAGCCATTAACCGATCCGTCGCCGGTGAGCTTGACCAGTTCTTCACTCGTCAGCGACTTTCCGTTTTTGGCTTCCGTCTCCAGATTGGCCTTTTCGATTTGGAGAAACTTTGCCGTAATGTCGACGGATTGCTCCGGATTTGCAGTGCGGAAATCCTCGGCTTCCTTGATGACCGCGATCATACGCTTCACCGCCTCTGGATTTTCGGTCACGATCTCGTTGCGCGCGATGAACGCGCTTGGAAACGTTTTCTCCGGAAAGAAGTCGCTATTGGCCGCCAGCTCCACCATACCGGGAACATGTTCCTTGATCGTGCCAATCAACGGATACCAAATGCCCGCAGCGTCGATTTGTTTGGAAGCAAAGGCCGATACGACCGTAGATGGGTCCATCTTGACGACCTGAACATCATCCAGCTTCATCCCTGCCTTGCCTAGAGCGAGCCGGAGCAGCATATCGCCAGAGGTGCCTTCTGGGACACCAATCTTCTTGTCCTTCAGGTCGGTCATCGACTTGAAGCCCTCCTGCGCGATCACCCGATCTGAAAACCCCACCGAATTGATGGCCACAATCTTGGCCTTGCCACTCGCAGGCAACCACAACGCGCCGGGGCCGATATAGCCGAAATCAAGGCTACCGGCACCAAGTGCCTGTACCTGAATGGGGCCGTTGGTAAATACCCGCGTGTCAGCTTCAAGACCGTGCTTCTCCCAAAGCCCCTGCTCGCTGGCAATCGCCGTGATGCTGGTGCCCCAGTAATCCGCAATATAACCGACACGCACTGGAATATTGTTGGCAAGGGCAGCGGCGGGCAGAAGGGTTAATGCTAAGCTCATTGCAAGAAAAGCGCGTCTTTTCATCTGGTCATCTCCTCATTATTGACCGTGTGACGATTGTTGGCCTGTTTGTGGCTTCTGATGGTAGACGGCATGCCAGACGCTGTTACGGATGGCTGCAAATTCCGGGGAAAGACGAATGGCCTCGGTGCGCGGATATGGGAGATCAACCGGAATGATCTGATCCAGCCTGCCAGGACGGGCCGCCATGACGATGACGCGATTTGCGAGATAAACCGCCTCATCCACATCATGGGTGATAAACATCACCGTGCGCTGCTCGCGGCTCCAGGCGTCAAGCAACTGGTCCTGCATATGTACACGCGTCAGCGCGTCAAGCGCGCCGAACGGTTCGTCCATCAGCAGGATTTCAGGTGCGGCAGCGTAAGCACGCGCAATGGCGCAGCGCTGCTTCATGCCACCTGACAAGGCTTTCGGCAGAGCATCGGCAAAATCCGCAAGGCCGACCAGAGACAGGTAATGATCGGAGATCTCGCGCCGCTTCGCGCGCGACATGCCTGCAATGCTGAGGCCGAATTCAACGTTCTGACGCACGGTGAGCCAGGGAAACAGCGCATATTGCTGAAAAATGACTCCACGCTCCGGCCCGGGACCAGCAACCGGCTTGTCACCAACAAGAATATCACCGCTCGACGGTCGCAAAAGCCCGGCCGCAATATTCATTGCAGTGGATTTTCCGCAACCGGACGGACCTACCACCGTTACGAATTCACCATCGGCAATATCGAGGTTCAGCCGATCCAGAGCGAGAAAGCCGCCATAGTGCATCACTACGTTGTTGAAGGATATTTTAGGTGTCATGCCCGCTCCTGCCATTGTGTCAGGCGACGGTCAGCCGCCTGAAGCAGCCGATCCATGAACAGCCCGAGGATACCAATTGTGACAAGGCTCACGAAAATGGTCGGCAGATCGTAGTAGAGCTGCGCCTGTTGCATGCGATATCCAAGTCCCGACTGGGCCGCGATCAGTTCAGCAGCGACCACAGTTGCCCAGGCAGACCCAAGTCCGATGCGCACGCCCACCAGAATGAAAGGAACAGACGCGGGGACAATCACGCGGGCGAAGATTGTCGCATCCTTCGCACCCAGCACCCGAGCGGCGTTGATAAGCGTACGGTCCACACTGATTACACCCTGATAGGTAGCCACAACAGAAGACAGAAACGATGCAAGAAAGATGACGAAAATCTTTGGCGATTCATCAATGCCCAGTGTCACGATGGCCAGCGGAATCACTGCCAATGGCGGAATCATTCGGAAGAACTGAACCCACGGCTCGATCAGGCTGCGCGCAATACGATACCACCCCATGAGAAAGCCTACAGGTATAGCAAGCGCCACGCCCAGCACGAAGCCAGAGAGAACCCGGCGCAGACTGGCGAATATGTCTCCCACGAGCTGGCCGTTCAGAAGCAGAGTCATTGCCCGATTGAGCACATCGACCGGACCAGGCAACACCACCGCACCCGTTGCCGTGAGGAGGTGCCAGCATCCTATCCCCACTGCAAAGGAAAGAAGATTGAGGCCGAGGCCTGTCATACGTGCGTTCATCGGGATACTCCCGAGTAAAACAAGTGGTCCAATGCAACTGCAGCTGCGCCCACTGCACCAGCATTATCTCCGAAACCGCCGCGTTCTATCCGCAAGACATTGCGCATATGCGGCAGCACCCGTGGCGGCAGGTCGCATCGCAAACGCTCGTAGAAAGCCTCCGGCGCTTCCGCAAAATGCCCACCGAGCACGATCAAATCCGGTGTCAGCAGATTGACCGCATTGGCAAGCGCAGTTGTAAAGTGGCCAGCAACTTCATCATGCAGTACCGGATCACGTGCGACCGCCGCAAGAAGCGGTTCCCCGCCGTCAGCTCCACGCTCGCGCAACACGCGTTCTGAAACAAAAGTTTCCAGACAGCCGCGATTGCCGCAGGCACAAAGCGCACCCTGTGGGTCGATCTGGATGTGCCCCAGCTCCACCGCCCCATGACCGCCGGGGCGGAACGGCATGCCGTCTACCACCAGACCCGCTCCGAGACCCGTGCGCAGATAAACATAAAGGACAGCCGGACAGCCCTGCCCTATGCCATAATGGGCCTCGGCCAAAGCCATGGCCGTAACATTCTGTTCGACCACGGTTGGAATATTCAGTTCGGCTTCCATTGCATCGGCGAAAGCGACATCGCGCCAGCCGGTATTAATCGACAATAAATTGCGACGGCGCGCCTGATCGACCGGCCCTGGAACACCCATGCCGATGCCGACGAGGCTACCCAGAGAAATACCCTTGCTCCGTACGAGATCACGCAGAACATCGGCTATCTGATGCGTCAGTTTCAGCGGATTATCGTTTGCAGCGTGATCAAAGGTAGCGCTTGTAATCACCTGTGCCGTCAGATCGCAAATTGCCACCTGCACAACCTCAGCGCCGACATGCACGCCAGCAACATAATGAGCCGACGGAACCAGACGCACACTGACTGGCGGCCTGCCTGGTGCCAACGATCCGGAAGGCAGAACAGGAGCTTCGGTTTCGGCAATACAACCATCCTTGAGCAGTTGCGCGGTGAGATGCGTGAGGGTCGTAGCTGACAATCCGCAACGCCGCGCCAGTTCGGCGCGCGATTGCGGCCCCTCATCACGCAGGATTTTTAACACCATGCCGAGGTGTATGCTCATGCGACCCCTCCCTATTTATTTTCTAAAGTTGAGTAAATAATTAGAGGAGTCAACCGAATTCTCTCTAACAATGCTTTTTGCTGTTTCAATGAGTGCTATAAGCGGGTTTCGGCAGTTCCGCTGGCCGCCTATCCTGCAGCGCTCTGCCCAGCAGTAATAGACAGCCAAGATTACACCCGGAACGGACTTTTACATGGTCGATCCCGAGGTAACTTGAGAGATATGATGTCGAAGTTATTCGCCTCTTAAGCAGACCCAGCCCAAATTTACTGATGTAGTAGCCAACGATTGTGGCTGGCCGTCTGACCTTTCAGCCTTCGAGTGGAATGCGCTTACACTTCACCTTAGCCGCCAGTACAGGCGGAAGGCGCAGCTCGCCCTATACCCCATGAAAGGCGCCCCTGCACAATGGTCAGCGTCCGCTTGCCATTCGAAAAGGTCGTACCTTTTTTCCCCACGGCAAGTAGATCAATAGCCGTTTTTCCATTGACAGATACAGAAGCCCGATCCCCGAAAAGGCGCACCGCCAGATGGGTACCGTCCTTACATTTATAGTTGCTGACGGGGTAAGGATTGCCCCCGCCGATTGATGCACCGAACGCGGAATGGCCAAAGGTTACAAGTGTCAGGACGCAAAGTGCTACGATCAACGGATTTTTCAACGCGACAATCCTCCGAAATGAGAACGTACCATAGAGTGAAGCATACTATATTGCATTCCAAGCGAGTTTAACGGATTTCGCTCAGAATTCTCGCACCTGTCGTTCAATCCGCTGACGAGTTATCCTGTCCGGAAGCGTGCCGCACCGAAATTGTAGTAGCAACTGATCGGCGCGTTTATTTGCTGCACTGAACCGCCGTCGCGAAAAACTACTGTGGTTGTCCGACAATTTTCTCCCGCCGGAACCAGCGACGGCTTGCCAGTCGGTCGATCTCCACGAATATCACCGGTGTGATAAACAGTGTCAGCACCTGGCTTAAAATCAGACCACCCACGACCGCTACACCGAGCGGCTGGCGCAGCTCCGAACCTTGTCCATGGCCGAGTGCGACGGGCACCGCCGCAAGAAGCGCACAGAAAGTCGTCATCATGATCGGGCGAAACCGTCGAATGGCGGCAAGATGGATGGCGTCGTCCGGTGCACGATTTTCATCCCGTTTCAGTGTCAGGGCGACGTCCACCATCATGATCGCGTTTTTCTTCACAATGCCGATCAGCATGAGAAGACCTATAAGCGCTATGATCGAAAGATCGAACCCGAAAAGCTGCAATGTCGCCAGCGCACCAAAAGCCGCCGATGGCAGGCCGGACAGGATTGTCAGCGGATGGGCGAAACTTTCGTAAAGAACACCCAGAACGATATAGATCGTTGCGATCGCCGCGAAGATGAGAAGCCCCATGTTTCCGGTCGATTGAGCAAATATCTGCGCCGCACCGGACGGACGCATTGTAACGGAAACCGGCATGCCGATCTCGTTACGTAGGCTTTCCAGACGATCTGTCGCTGTACCAAGGGAAACACCTGCTGGCAGGTTGTAGGAGAGCGTGACAGAAGCGAGCTGACCGGACTGATTGACCGTTACCGGACCATTTGTCCGGGAGATCGTCGCAAAACCTGCAAGCGGAACAAGCACGCCTGACGCGGATGGAACACGAAGTGCGCCCAGCATCGTCTCATCCCAAGGCCTGCTCTGGTCAAGTTCGATGATGACATCATAACTGTTGCCAGTTGTCTGTATCTGCGACACCGTGAGTGTCCCATAAGCTGCTTCCAGCGTCTTGCGGATTGCTTCCGAAGTTATGCCGAGGCTTCCCGCCTTGTCGTCGTCAATATCAATGTGAGCCTGTAGCGCATTGTCCTGCAGGTCGGAAGCGACATCAACGAAAGTGCCCGGCTCGGCTTTCATCGCGTCGCCAAGCTTTTGCGACCAGGAACGCGCTTCGTTGGCATCTAGCGATTGCAAAACGATCTGATACTGGCTTTGCGTGCTACGGCCGCCAAAGCGCAAGCTCTGTACCGGGGTGAGATATGCAGTCAGCCCCGGAAGACCGGCAAGTTTCTTCCGAAGTTCACTCAGCGTCTGGTCTAGCGGCGGGCGCGCATCTCGCGCTTTAAGCTGTACAAACATGGAGCCTGTATTGAATGTCGAACCACCCGGCCCACTTCCAAGTGACGCCGTAACATGCTCAACCGCAGGATTGTCAGAAACGATGGCGGCCGCCTGCTTCTGCAATTCGCTCATTCCCTGATAGGAGATGTCCTGTCTGGCCTGGGTTGAGATGGTCACCAGTCCCGTATCTTCCTGTGGGAAGAAGCTGCGTGGCAATGTCATGAACGACCATACCGAACCAAAGAAACTCAGCACGAAAAGCAACATCACCAGAAGCCGATGTCGGAGACACCAGCCAACAGCGCGTCCGTAGCCTGCGGTCACCCGGTCGAACATTTGCGCGATGCGTCCGGGTTCTGCCTGTTTGTGCGGCAGACGGGCAGCAAGCATGGGCGTGACCGTCAGTGAGACCAGCGCCGAGGACAGAATTGCCAGCGTGACCACCATGCCGAATTCGTTCAGCACCCGACCAACGATACCGCCGATCAGAAGGATCGGCAGAAAGACGGCAACCAGCGACAGCGACATGGAAATGATTGTACCTGTCACTTCCTGACTGCCGACAACAGCTGCCTGAAAAGGGGGGAGTCCCTCCTCCACGTGACGGACGATATTCTCAAGCATCACGATGGCGTCGTCGACAACCAAGCCCACTGCCAACGTCAGCGCCAATAGCGAAATATTGTCGATGGAGAATCCGAGGGCATACATCGCTGCAAATGTCGTGACTAGAGAAAGCGGAACCGCCAGCCCTGGGATCATCGTCGCCCAGAACTGCCCCAGAAACAGGAAAATCACCAACACCACAAGACCGATGGTTATGGCCAGTGTTGTTTGAACATCTGCGACCGCTGCACGGATCGATGCTGAAGCATCGTTGACGACCGCAATATGCATCTGTGCAGGCAGCGCCGTCTCGATTTCAGGAAGCTTGGCGCGGATCGCATCGACAACAGCCACAGTATTCGAACCGGGCTGGCGCTGAACCGCCAGAGCGATCGTTTGCTTCCCATCCAGCCAGCTACCCTGATTGACGTTATCCACGCTATCCAGCACCGTGGCTACATCGGACAGACGGACGATACGGTTACCACTGCCTGCAACGATCAAGTCCTTGAACTCCGCCGCATTCGTGCGCTGAGTTTTGGCATTAACCGTTAGTGCTTGCGAGCTGTTCTGCAGCGTGCCGACCGGAGTCTGGTCATTCGCTGCAGCAATGGTATCGCCGAGGCCCGATAGCGACAGATTTCGGCTATCGAGTTTGTCAGGATCCACTTCCACGCGGACCGCGTAGGTCTTAGAACCATAAACCTGCGCCTGTGCCACACCCGAGATAGTCGACAAGGCTGGGGAGATAATGTTCTGCGCGATATCATCCATCTGGGTCAGCCGCGCGCCGTCGCTTGTCAGGGCCAGAATGATAACAGGCGCGTCAGCGGGGTTTGCCTTGCGATAGCTCGGTGGCGTGGTGAGATTATCCGGCAGTTGTCGTTGCGCGCGCGTAATGGCCGCCTGTACATCTGCTGCTGCTGCATCGATATTGCGTGTCAGGTCGAACTGCAACGTAATCGACGTGTTTCCAAGCGATGATGTGGCGCTGATCGTATCGATACCTGCAATCGTCTCAAACTGCTTGATAAGCGGTGTTGCGACGGAAGAGGCCATCGTGTCAGGCGACGCGCCAGCGAGTTGGGCGGAGACGTTGATGGTCGGAAAGTCCGCTTCAGGCAACGCCGCGACTGGTAACTGATAGTAAGCCGCAATCCCGCCGATCAACCCGCCAATCATCAGAAGGATGGTCGCTACCGGGCGACGAATGAAGACCTCGGAAATATTCATTGCCAGTCTACCTTCGTTCGGTTCAGTCGGATGAAACCTTGGTATCCGGTTCTGCGTCGGCCAATTTTACCTTGCTGCCATTAGAGAGCGCGCTTTGGCCTTCCGTAACCACTCTCTCGCCGGGCTGAAGACCCGCACTCAAACCCGCCATGCCGTTGGCACGCAAAGCGACCGTCACCGGTCGTATTTCAACGGAGTTGTCGGGTTTGACCACATAGCTTATAGAGCCGTTTTCCTGCGGCTGGACAGCAACATCAGGAACCAGCACCAGATCATCGATCTGCCCCGCTTCGACGGAGACACGCAAGGACTGCCCCGGCCAGAAGTCGCCGGAATGATTGTCGAGTGTGGCTCGCAAACGCACAGTGCCGCTGCCCGGATCAATCGCGTTGTCGATGAAATTGACGGGGCCGCTTTCGGTGACGTCCCTTCCATCCGCGGAGATTGCAGTCACATCAGCCTTCAACATTCCGGCAGTCATTGTCGAACGAATACGGGCGAGATCGGTTTCGGGAAGCGTAAATTCTGCATAAACTGGCGTCATCTGCGTAATCGTTGCAACGGGTGCTCCGGCTGCGAGATAGGCACCTACGGAAACCTGAACGACACCCAATTGTCCGTCGAAAGGTGCAACAATGCGCATATGTGAAAGCGTCACTTGGTCGGCAGCTAGTTGCGCCTGATCGACTTGCAGCTGCGCTTGCGCAACCTTCAGCGCGGCCAGTGCATCGTCACCGCTCTGAGATGTGCTGACCCCCTTTTGTACCAGATCCTGCGTGCGCTTCAGCTGAATTTCGGCATCGTTCAGCGTGGCTTGAGACTTGGCAACGGAAGCGGCATCCTTCCCGAGGTTTGCACGGATCGCCTGATCATCAAGCTGAGCAATAAGATCGCCTGCTTTGACAATGGCGCCATCTTTAACATTCAATGCTGCAACATTACCCGTCTCCGGACTATTCACTGCTGTTGATGCCACAGCCACTATAGTGCCGATTGTATTGCGCAGTACTGGCAGCGATCCCGACTTTGCAACGATAGCCTTGACCGCATGTTCGCTATTCGCCGAACTGGCGCGCCTGCCATCGCTGTGTCCGGCAACAGGAGGGGCTGCGGAATCCTTCCCTTTGAGGTCAAGCCACCCAACATACGCAGCGCTGGCAACTAGCAATATCGAAAGACCGTAGAAAACCCAGCGTTTCACTGCAGTTCCTATTCACGAACGAAGACGCCAACAATCACTCCGGCTACGCTACCACAAATCATTTCACAGGCAATTAAACTCATTGAGAGCCAATCGGGCTGCGTTTGCCTTCTGCCGAGTTGTGTAAACAGATCGGTCGTCACTCCACGGCTCATCAGCAACTTCTCAGAGAAATCCGCGCGACAAGCAATAACGCATCCAGATCGCCACTTTCAAAGATGAATGATCGCGTATCTCGACGACATCGGGATCGACGGCTGGGTAACGTTTCCTGATTGTGGCTTGCGACCACGTTTTACCGGATCAATTCAAGATCAATTCAACCAGATATCGTGCTGCTTGTTGATCTCAGTTGCAGTAAACGACGTGCGGGGTGGGACTACGAGTCCCCCCGTAAATGAAATACTCCAATAGAAAGCTTGATCACATCAGCCACAGACCATGGGATGCCGGGCCAGGTTCGCAACCTGTTTCAGGGCCGCTTCGATACCCAGAACCCTGCTTTGAGGTACGTCCATGCCTTCCGCATAAACGAATTCCACATTCGTAATTCCCATAAGACCGAGAACTGATCGCAGATAAGGAGTGACTGCATCGCTGTCATGGCCGACATGCACACCACCGCGCGAACTGAATACGATAGCGTCGACACCTTCCACAAGTCCGATGGGATAGGTTTCTGTCTATTGGAAAATAACGCTTGCGCGCGCCACAAGATCGAACCAGTTCTTCAATTGTGTAGGAACGTTGAGATTGCACATCGGTGCACCGATGAGTTCATCGATCAGTGTGTCCGAGAGGGTGACAGCGTTGCTGCCTGATTTCTTCGTAGGAGAGGACATCGCCAAGGGGAAAATTGTGGAATTGTTGCCCCCGTAAACAGTATCACTTTCCCTATATCGATCATATGGAGGCACAGCACTCCATTGCCGCTAAAGATCAGGCTTGCCATCAACCATCTGATAACAGGATTGGAAGGGGTCAGGTTTTGAACGCCTCCTCAATCTGTGGAAAGCGCTCCTGCCCCCGTTCCTCAAATCATGTATTTGTCCCAGAAACCTTCCTGCGGTGCAATCTGTTCAACGATGTCGACCCAGAGCCCTGAGGGGTCCGCAAAACCGAAACGACGCTGACCGAACGGCTCATCGGTAAGAGGATAGGTTACCGGTAATCCTTTTGCGATCAGTTCGTCATAAGCTGCTTTGGCATCCGCCACTTCCATTTCAAAACAGAGGCCGGTTCCGCTGAAGCTTTCAGGGCCGGGAGGCGCGGAGGGATGGTCGGGCGTCATGAAGGCAATAGAAGCGCTATTACCTTCGGCCACCAGCAGACAGAACCACGAACTGTCGAAGACCACTTCGCAACCGAGATGCTTAACCCAGAAGTCGCGCGCCTCGTCTTTCTTCCCTGTGACGACAATCGGGTAACGATCGGAAAAATGCATTGGGCGCTCCTTGCTAATCAAAAACAAACAGACTACCTGTTTTGTGAGTTATAAAACAAACAGACTGTCTGTCAATTACCTCATGAGAGAGTCCCCATGTCCGAGCCACCAATCTCCAAAAATGAACTTCGTGCTACCCGGACCAAGGGACGCTTGGTTGAGGCTGCGCGCAAACTGTTCGCCCGCGACGGGTATGCACAAACAGGGACCGAAGCCATTCTTGCTGCAGCAGGCGTGAAACGCGGTGCGCTCTATCACCATTTTCGCGACAAGGCAGATCTTTTTGAAGCTGTCTGTCGCGATCTCGCTGCAGAAGCAGCCGAAGCTGTCGAGGCCGCCACCGACGCGCTGACCGACCCCGTCGACATGTTAGAGAAAGGCGCCGTCGCCTGGATCGACTATATGGGGCGACCGGAAAGCCGCCGCATTCTCGTTATCGATGCGCCCGGCGTGCTCGGTCGCGAACGGTGGGAAGCACTGGACCGTGAACTGTCTTTCGATCTTCTGTGTGCGGGTGTGGCTGAAGCAATCAGCGCCAACGCGATCCGGTTTGAAGCAGGCCCCGATGTGCTCGCTGTTTTGTTCAACGGCGCGATGAATGAGATTGCGTTGCGTGCAGGCGACGATGCCACCGCGCTCAAGGCTGGTTTTCTCGAATTGATACGCGCCTTGACAGTTCGACCGTAACGGCAAAATGACAAGCCCAAATCGATGCGATCCCGTTGTTCGCCGCCTCAGGCACTTAGAAACCTCTTTTGGATGCAGGCAGACTTGAATTCTGGCCGGCTCAATCTCCTCGTCAAGGAACAATAAGTGGAAAACTCCAGTTCCGAATGACTTGACTTAACGAGGGCACATCGCCTGAAGATACATCGCGATCAATGTTAAGCAAGTTTTCGTAAAACTACAGTTGGCCCGTGCTAAGTCTTTTGCATGAGCCTGTCATAGTCGCGCATCCCTTTTCGGTACAACCCACCTATACGGTCAGCTTGACTCTCCCGGTCACCTTTCGTTCCATAGTCGGCAAACATTATGCCAGGGATCAGCATGATGCAGTGCTCGTCGAACAAAAACTCACCGGCCACCAGTTTCCGCAATGTTAGCGACCGGATTTTGCGCCTATTGAGGCTTCCCGAACTCTTTCTGTGCACGCTTCTGGCTATTTTCTTTGCTGGCAAGTTTGTCCTAATGCGAAAGGCAGCGACCGACTCTTTCGCAGTAGCCTTGATACAGCACGACGCTGCTATTCTAGCCGCCCTGCTGTTTCTTTATGCATTCAATCTATATTTCAGAAAAAATTCAAAATTACGCTATCTGGCCACGACGGCCAGGGCGCTTTGTATCTTGATAATTTTAATCTATATCATTGATATTCTGGCTTATTTCTTTTTTGCAACACGCCTTTACATAAGTGACGCGGTTACATTCTCAGGCGAAATGGATTCCTTCAGGACGCTATTAAGAACAGGATTCAACATCGTCACGGCAAAGCAAGGATGGATCGTAGTCATTGCGGCAATTGGCGTCGGGGCTGTAGTTTACTTCAGCTTTGTCTTCGTGTCTGGCCGGTCAAACGCGCGGCTAAGTCCTCTACCTATCCTGTCAGTGGGAGGGATGCTCGCAGCGTTCTACCTTGTTCATCTACCTGCCTATGTCTACGCATTTGGCGACAAACCTCTATTCGAGAACTTTGCTGAGCGAAACGCCAGCTTTTTTAAGAAAACCACATTCAGCGATGATCTTCGGCGGACACTCCTCTCAACATCCGCGCCAACCACCTGTCATCCGGGAAGCAACAAACCGCTGGACGTACTGGTTGTCGTGGTGGAAAGTCTGTCGGCCTATCACTCCAGATATTTTTCCGGGATAGAAGACTGGACGCCCCGACTGGATGCAATTGCGCAGAACGAAACCGCGCTGACAAACTTCCATGCCAACGGATGGACGACAATCGGCGGGCTGGTTTCGCTTCTCACAGGGACGTTCCCCTTCGTGCCTGAACAAGCAAAACTCAATGCTTGGGGATCGCCCCGCCTGGACGACTTCATTGACATTCCCGAACCTCTGCCCCGAAATCTGGCTAAACTGGATTATCAAACCACTTTCCTCGGTGCTGGCGATCTTGGATTTCTTGGCCAAGCAGAATGGCTGCAGGCTATAGGGTATCAGCGGATCATCGATAACCATGACCCGCGCCTTGACAAGCAAACCATCAGAGGGCCATTCAATTCAGTTCCAGACAAGCAACTTTTCGATCTCGTATTGGACGAGATTGCCCACATGAAAGGGACTGGCCGCCACTTCATCACGGCACAGACATTTTGGAGTCATCGTCCGTTCATGGCGCCTGACGGAAGCGCACATCATAGTGAAGAATACGTCATGCGAACGACCGATCAGGCAATCGGCTATCTGTATGACGGGCTTCTCAGGATGGGATTTCTGGATCACGGTATTCTGTTCATTGCGGGTGATCACAGGGCCATGGAACCATATAGAAAGGCAGAGATTGATCGGTTTGGCGCAACTGCTGTCACAAGGATACCTGCCATCGTAGCAACCAAAGCTGTCAATCTACCGCATGTGATCGCCGGAAATTTTCAGCAGCGCGATTTGCAGGCATCACTGATGGCGCTAATCGACAAGGAATACTGCCTTGACACATATCAGGGTACGTTTTTGGACCCACACCCTGCACCACCACAGTGCATTATGCACGCCCGGGGAGATGATCGCGACTTAATACTGGTCAAATGTAATGACAAGGAAGGTGTTGTCGCCGTTGCTGGCGATGCGACGGCGGTCGCCAGTGGTACGCTGCCCAACGAAGTTGCGCTCATAGAAACTATAAATCGAAATAGGTTGCGCCTTCCTGTGAATAATACAGGCCTGCTGGCGAACCACCAAGCAAACGCCGCCAGATGATGTGTTCAGACCCCATTAGCAGTAACAGATAGGCAAGCGCATTCTGGACCCTGGCCTGTTACCCATCATATAATAGTTTTCAATATTTCATTCACCACAAAATATATTCTATTGCCCATAAGAAATATTATTCATTTGATATTCTATCAATGACAAGCAATAACTACATTATTTTACGTTACTTTCGTATTTCATCGATAATTAAATATTATTTAAATGGCTTTCTAGGATGAAATCCCTTCTTCAAATACACCTGAAATGGAATATAAACTTCTCGTTCGACCAACAATTATTTAAAATCGCACGCTCCTGGATTGCGGGTCAGACACCATAGGACACACAAAGAGGCGAAGATTCAGCGAATTGACGACCTTCGAGCTACGAAGCTCGTAAAGGTCGTCATTCTGGCCGACCCAATGTTGACGAGAGTTTGCAGCCTTTCAAGTATGCAGGCGATCGCTCGGCTTACACAAGAAACATAGTTCTGTGTGCAGCGGCGCTGTTATTCCTGCAAAAAGCACAGCCCCCGAATATGGCATCACAATATCGCTGCCATCAGCACGTTTTCCTATGATTTTCCCTTTTTCAACTTTCTCGCCTGCTGAAAATTGCTTGAGCAAATGATCGTCTTCGTGATCGGCCAGAATAGCATCGCTGATTTCAAGCACCCATGATGGCTGAGCTACGGCTGGCTGTGCGGAGATCAGACCCAGCGCCGCCATTCCGTTAACGACACAATCATAACCGACCTGCGGCCCGTTGGGATCGAGATGTTGACCGCATTCGACGGTTACACCGTACCCACCCGCAAATCGCATATATTCAGTAGTGCCTATGGCATGCAGGGACGACAGCCCTTCCGTTACGCCAGCTTCACGTTTTTGCTTAAGTGCCTTTTCGTGCGCTGGTAACCAGCCATGAATAATGATCGGAAGGCCAAGCGCCCTAGCCAGCTTTTCTTCCGCTTCCTGATGCGCGAAAGGTTCAAGTGTTCCGTCGTTGTTGCGCGGTCCCATCAGAGCTAACGGCGGCCCGTCCGAACTGAAGGAATGTAGATCGATCAGCACATCATGGGCGCGCAGCATTGGGCAGATGATATTGGCCACGCGATCCTCGTTGTCCTGAGGAATAGCACTTTCGGAAAGATTGCGGTTGAAATTGCGGTCGCCGACGCGGGTATTGTTACGAAAGGCAAGCCCGTTCACGACGGGCACAAAGGTTACCGCGCCACATTCCAGGCTCCTTTGTCCGCTGCGGAATTCACTGATCAGACGCGTGATCGCATAAGGGCCGCATGGCTCGTTACCATGCACTGAACCGGTCACAATAAGGCGCGGACCTGGCTTCAAGCCATGGAACGTAACAGCCTCTATGGCTGTGGACGGGGTTGCCACCAGCGGTGCGAGGGTCGTTTGTGGCCCATCGACCGACGCAATATCGATAACCATGCCGGGTCGCACTCGGCGTGCCAGTTCCATCAGATGTTCGTGGGCTACGACGACGCAGCCCGATGTACCGCTAAAGTCGGGGCGGGCGGAATGCATGAAAATAGCAGACCCGCCGCGTGCGTCAGGCAAGGCATCGTTCCAGCCGACAGGGATGATCAGATCGAAAAGCCACTCCCCCCGACGGGAAGCCTGTGTCTCATCGGTTTCAAAAACCAGCTGGTTATAAAATGGACTGTCTGCATCTTCCACCCAGCGATAGTTTTCGGGCTTGGGTAAAAATGGGAAATCGAAACTGCGTGGCTCATCGCCAAAAACCGCAGGATCGTAAAAGCCATAACGCAAAGGATAGCGACCACGGGGGGTTTTCCCATCACCTTCACGTTTCAACTGCGGTTCCACCAACCCATTGCGGCCTACCGCGCATTTGACGGTCCACTCGTCAATAGTGAGCAAGCCGATATGGGGGGTCTGTTGGTCTTGCCCAGTACGCACAACAATGGTGGGCTGTTCAAGCGTTCCGACCAAAAATGGATTCTGACTCATAATCTTAGCCTTGTTCTAACAAGTGACAGCGTGCTCGATGGAAAGAGCTGTCCGACGAATTGGTGAAAGCGGGAATATCGCCAGAGCGGCACGAAACAAATGCCGATGGACAACGAGGATTGAAGGCACAACCTTGCGGAGGGTTGAGGGGCGATGGAGCCTCGCCTCGCATGCGGCGTTTACCAGCAGTTGGAGCCAAGGGGTCGGGGATCGAAGCGATCAATGCCTGCGTGTAGGGATGCAGCGGTTTGGTGAAGATATCGCTCCAGATGCCTTCCTCAACGATACGGCCAAGATACATCACTGCGATGCGATCACTCATGTGTTCAACGACACCAAGATCATGCGAAATCATCAAGAGCGCAATGCCTAGCTCATCTTTCAGTTCCAACAAAAGATTGATTATCTGGGCACGGATGGAAACGTCGAGTGCCGATACAGGTTCATCACAAACAAGAAGTTTCGGCTGTACGATCAAGGCACGCGCGATACAGATGCGTTGTCTCTGACCGCCGGAAAATTCATGCGGCCTACGGTTCGCCGCATCAGGTTTCATGCCGACCTTGCCCAGCATATCGACCACGCGGGCGTCGATCTCAGCCTTGTCCTTCATGCCATGGAGACGTAAAGGGGCGGCAAGCGCTTCGCGTACAGTACGGCGTGGATTCAATGAAGCAAACGGGTCCTGAAATACCATCTGCACGCTGCGGGCTTGGGTAAGAGGGTCGTTCCGCACATTCGCTGCCATATCGTGGCCCAGAACATGTACGGAACCGGAGGTGATCGGAACAAGCCCCATGATTGCGCTCGCAAGAGTAGATTTCCCGCAACCGCTTTCCCCCACCAACCCCAGGCATTCACCAGCGTTGATGGACAATGAGATTCCATTGACCGCCTTCAAGGTCTTTTTCCTGAAGTTTTCGCGAACCGTGTAATGGACGCGAAGATTCTGAATGGCCAGCACTTCCTCTGGATTTTCATTGAGGTTACCGGCTGCAGGTACCAGATCGGAGTTCAGTTCAATCATGATGGAAACACCTAATCGAGCCCGGTGCGTCGAGGGGAGTGAGCGGCGGCATAGCCCCACGGCATTCATCGCTGACCCGCGGACAACGCGAAGCAAAGCCACACCCCATGTCACGTTCCATCAAACCTGGAACGACACCTTTAATTTCTGTCAGTCGCGACCGCCCCTCCTCCAAACGCCGCCCCAGACGAGGAAGAGATGCGACGAGGCCGCTCGTATAGGGGTGGCGCGGGTCGGTGAAGATTTCGCTTGCAGGGCGCTGTTCGACAATGTGGCCAGCATACATAACAGCAACACGATCGCACATACGCGCCACCAGCCCCAGATCATGGGAGATCATGAGCACCGCGGTGCCCCGCGCTGTGCACAGGTCGAGGATCAATTCGACAATCTCTGCTTGAATGGTAACGTCCAGCGCAGTGGTCGGTTCATCGGCGATAAGCAGCGCAGGGTCGCATGCCAGCGCAATGGCGATCATGACCCGCTGGCGCATGCCACCGGATAACTGATGCGGATAATCCTTGATGCGTCGCTCCGGGCTTGGAACCTGGACCTGCTCCAGAGCCTCAATGGCCTTCAATCGAGCTTGACGGGCGTTCATCCCCTTATGCAGCACGAACATCTCGCCGATCTGGTCGCCTATCGTCATCAAGGGATTGAGCGAGGTCATTGGTTCCTGAAAGATCATGGCGACGCGGTCACCCCGCAAACGCCTCAGATCCTTGTTGGGCAGACGACCAATATCCTGGCCTTCCAGAAGAACTCTTCCCTGGGTCACATTCATCGGCTCGCGCAGCAATCCCGCGATCGTCAGCGCGCACAGACTTTTGCCACAGCCGGATTCCCCGACCAGCCCAAATACTTCGCCAGACCGGATGGAAAAATCCAGATTGCTGACCGCCGGGAACGTGCGTCCTTTGGCCCGAAGCGCAATCGAGAGATCATCGACCTGTAAAATTGAATTGTCGGTCATCAGCGCTTTGACCTCCCATGAGGATCCAGCAGGTCGCGCAGTCCATCCCCCAGCATGTTAAAGCCGAGAACGGTAATAAACAGCGCCATTCCTGGGAAAATGGCTACCCATGGCGCCACCATCAACTGCTCACGAGCACGCGCCAACATGCCCCCCCAGCTCGGTGCTGGCGGAACGACGCCCAGTCCTAGAAATGACAGCGATGCTTCCGCCATAATTGCCGATCCAATGCCCATCGTGGCGACCACGATCAAAGGTCCACCGATATTGGGCAGAATTTCCCGCATCATGATGTAAAGCTTGTTGAAACCCAGCGTGCGGGCTGCCTGCACATAATTCTGCGATTTCTGGGTTAGAACCTGCGCACGTGAAATTCGACAGCTATAGGCCCAGTCCGTCAAACCGAGCGCAATCAACAAGCTCAAAAGCCCAGGTCCAAGCACGGCCATCAGCGCCAGTGCAAAGACAATGGTGGGAATTGACAGCATCAAATTGGTAAGGCCTTGGACGAATTCGTCCCACCAGCCGCCAATATAGCCCGCCGAGAGACCGAGCAACACGCCGATACACGTATTCATCATTTGAATGGCAAGCCCTATCATCAGCGAAATACGCGCGCCATAGACGATGCGCGAAAAAATATCCCGGCCCTGCTCATCGGTACCAAACCAGAACTGCGCGCTTGGTGCTTCTTCGGCATAAAGGAGATTGGAATTGGAGACCGGATCATAGTGGGCAATCCATGGCGCGAAGAGTGCTACCAGAACAATAGTCACGAATATCGTGAGCCCTATGAGAAGATTGGAGCGTATCATGAATACCGCCTGTCCCGATCGAAATGTCTGAATAACTGCAGAGGACGCTTTTCCATAAGCGATCACCGATATCGAATGCGCGGATCAATCGCGAGATATGCGATATCGACAAGCGTATTGATGACGAGAAAGAAGAGCACGATCACAAGAATGCAGCCCTGTACCGTTGGAATGTCACGCATAGAGACCGACTGCGTAAGCAGCGAACCGATACCCGGCCAGGCAAAGAGATTTTCGATGACCACCGATCCGCCTAGCATTGAACCGAACTGCAAGCCGATCGTTGTCAGTATCAAAACGAATGCATTCCGCGCCATGTGCTTGGTCACAATGCGGAATTCCGAATTACCTTTTGATCTGGCAGTGCGAACAAAATCGGCATTCATGGTTTCGAGAACGGCTGCGCGGGTCGTACGGGCCAAAAGCGCCATCGGGGCAATGCCAAGAGCCAGAGCTGGCAGTATCAGGTTCTTTAGATTGCCGTTACCATAACCGAAGGTAGGCAACAGTCCCAGTTTCAGCGAAACGAAATACATAGCCAGCAAGCCGAACCAGAAACCAGGCAAAGACAGACCCGATACAGCTGTTATCATAGCCGTTGTATCAAGCCAGGTACCTTGTCGCACCGCAGCCAGAAAGCCGAGCGGCAAGCCAATGACGATGGCAAAGAAAATAGCGGCAACGGCAAGCTTGAACGAGGCGACAATTCGGCCAGACAACATGGCCGTAACCGGGCGCTGCGTGGAGAATGACTTCCCGAGATCGCCAGTTGCAAGTCCGGTGATATATTTGCCGAACCGGTTTAACAGGGGGTCTTTCAACCCCAGTTCTTTTTCGATACGTTCCACAACCGCTGGGTCAATGTCACGTTTATCACCTGCAAGCGATGACACAAACGTGCCAGGCATCACGCTGAATAGAAAGAAAATCAACGTTATTGCAGCAAAGACCGTGACCAGAGATTGCAGCATTCGTCTGCCAATCACCATCAACATAAGAATATCCATAATTGTGTCTGGAGCGCACTCCGACCGCACGGACCGAAAGCGCTGAAAGCGTTCACTTCTGAACGCTGTATTTGAACGACATTCGAGAGGCGCTTTCGCTTATCCCGGCAGCCTGGCACCGCACATCCTTTCGGGTGCACGGTGCTGGGCTATTCTGGCTCACTGCCTGCCGGGAGCATTATCGTCGAGCCAAAGCGAATCTACCTCGATAATTGCTGCTTCGGTCACGTTTGCGTCAACACCATGAATCCATGGTTGGGTTGCCACTACAGCCTTGTTGTAGTTGTTGAACCAAACAGGCGCTTTTTCGAAAATATAGCCGTCAGCCTTTTTCAACAGTTCCACACGTTTGGCTGGATCCGCTTCGGCTGCAGCCTCATCGAGGATCGCATCGTAAGCCGGATCTTTGAACGCACTGCGATTGCAGCCAGAACGGCTTACGCGGCTATCGAAGCAGCGCAATGCATTGAGCGAATCCGGGCCTGTCCCCGCCGAGCGGAACCAGGCCATTGCTTTACCCTGATCCATTTCGTCAACAAGCGTATTGGAATCCACGACTTTTGCCGTGGCAGTAATGCCTACCTCCTTGAGAAACGGCATCATTGCTTCCAAAACTCCAAGGCTCGAAGTTCCTTCCGTCACCGAGATCGTGACCTCGAAACCGTTCGGATAGCCTGCTTGTGCCAGCAGTTGCTTCGCCTTGGCCGGATCGTAGGGATAAGGTGCGCGTTCCTTGTCGAAAGCTGCGGCAGTGGCCGGTAACCAGCCTGTTGCTTTGTACGCCTTGTCCTTGAGAAGCTTGCGGATGATGATATCGCGATCAACAGCATAATTGATCGCCTGACGCACACGCACATCATCGAAAGGCTTCTTATCGGTATTCATGCCCATATGCCGCGTGAAGACTTCTGAAAGTTCGATCAAACCTTTGGAAAGTTCAGGATCGGCCTTGTAGAGAACATAGGCATTTTCCGACAAAACGGTGGCGTCCAGCTCACCTGCACGGAAAGCCATATCAAGCGCGCTATTATCACCGGAAATGGTGAATTCAACCGCATCGGCATAGGGTTTGCCCGATTTGAAATATTTATCAAATTTCTTGCCGGAAATCTTGGAACCTTCGACATGGCTTTCAAATTTGAATGGCCCTAACCCCACAGGATGAGAAAGGAAATTTCCGCTTTCCACTTCTTCCCTCGGCAAAATCGCCGTTATGGCTTCGAAGAACTGCGTTCCGGGATCGACGAGATCCTTGAATGTCAGAGAGAAAGTGCGGTCGTCGATTTTTTTGATGCCGCTGATTTCCTTGGCTTCACCCTTCGCATATTCCTGCGCGCCAGCCAGTGTTCCGACTTGTACCGCCCCCGGATAGCCTTTCGTGGGGTCCATGATACGCGTGTAAGACCACACCACATCGTCCGTCGTCAGTTTGCGGCTATTGTGGAAATAGATATTGTCGAAAAGTTCATAAGTGAACGTCTTGCCATCTTCGCTGGTCTTTACCAACCTGGCAAGATCGAGTGCCGGCGCGTTCTTTTCCGAATCCCACGTATAGAGGGACCGATGAAACGCCTTGGAGACGACCATATCCTGCGATGTATAGGTCGCATGCGGATCCAGGCTCTTGAGAGCTGCGCCATAGGGCGCCGCCAAATGCAATGTGCCACCGGACTGGGGTGTATCGGCCCAAGCTGAGAACGCTGGTACAGCCACCGACAATGCCGCGCCCAACAGCGCCGCCTTGATAATCGAGCGATAATTCATGTTTTCCCCTTATGTTTGATTGGTTTTATCTTTGCTTAGCTTTGAAACGCATATTCGTGAAAGCGCTTCGCGAATGTGGGAAGGAAGGTTTTGTCGTCTGCCGCCCACTTGCTGTCGCACATGACGAACAAGACAAAACTTTTGCCATCCGGCGCCTCCCCATAAACCAGATCATGTCTGGTCCAGGACGTATGCCCACCTTTCGACCAGGTCATCACTTCAGGCGGTAAGCCCTCAACCAGAAAGCCGCGAACCTGATCCCCTTCCGGCTCAGCATCGTTCGGATGCCGCTGAAATTCGCGATTCATCAGCCCCATCATCCACTTTGATCGCGGACGGGCATCGCGCGCGATGTCGTGCAATAGTGCAGCACCCGACAAAGGTGTAAGCAGATTGCCGTTCTGGCCATTGCGGATTTGTCTGGCTCGCCCATAGGGACTGTCTTCGTAGGTACCGTGCAAGACATTGATGCCTGCAAATTCCATACGGTTTTGTGAATCGTACCATTGCTGGACGCGGTGGCGCGCGGCGCACCAGTCTTCAAGCGCTTTGCCTTGCAGGCATGCACCGTCATCCGCTCCTGTTAGACGGCCAACGAGGTAAACAGTGGCCTCATTGGAAGAAATCGCCATCATCTGTGCAGCAGCGCGATCGTCTTCCTCATCTTCCGCAATCACGCCGTCCTCACGGAATGCAGCCAGAGCGTCCAGAAAGAACAGCTTGATAACGCTTGCCGGATAAATCGGCTTGTCAGCCTGATGCCCATACCATGGCGATTGGAGGAAGGGGCCAGGGTCGCACGAACGCAGTGTTGCGTTGTAGATGCAGGCTGCAACCCCAACCTGGCTTTCATCGAGCGCTCCACCGGTCGATGCCAGCGCGTCTGCCAAAGCGCGCTCCGCCGGATGGGACGTTGAGATGAGAGTTGTAGTATTCATTTCTATCCCCTTGTTCTGTTCTGATTTAGCCAAGGAAATTTTTTATTTGATATAGAAAACTTATTAGAAGTTCATGCATATTGGATATGAAGTAGCGGCCAGACGGCGCAATTAAAGCGAGAAACCCATGCAATCGCGGAAAAACCATATCAATGTTCGTCAAGTAGAAATTTTCCGCGCCACGATGAAATTTGGGACTGTCACGGCCGCTGCCGCTGCTCTTGGGTCATCCCAACCCACCATCACTCGCGAGCTGTCCAGACTGGAAGAGCATATTGGATTTCGTCTATTCGAACGACGTTTGCAGCGCTTGGTACCGACGGCAAGAGCGCTCAAACTGTTTGAGGAAGTTCAGGCTTCATTCATTGGCCTGGATCGAATCAACGGCTTTATTGATCGCCTGCGGGAGGCATCGGAGGAAATCCTGACGGTTTCCTCTCTGCCAGCCTTTGCACTGACTATATTGCCGGAGGCGGTTAAGCGGTTGAATGCAGATCATCCTGATTTAACTCTGCAAATCAGCACCGTCGACCCACGCAATCAATCAAGCATTTCAGGCTTCAACTTTGATATCGGATTGATCGAGGACGTCTACACGGAGCGCGATGCCGATGCTCGCATTCTGTGGACTTTCAAGCTCGTCGCCGTTTTGCCTCCGCAGCATCCGCTCGCAACCCGGGACTTCCTCGAACCAGCCGATTTTGAAGGTATTAATTTTATAAGCCTGGGCCCGCGGGATCCTTATCGGCTCAGCGTGGAACGCATATTCGATATGGCGGGTACGCAGCGTCGCCTGTTCCTGTCGTCGCAATCTGCTGGCGGTGTATGCGAATTGGTTCTGAAAGGCTTGGGTGCCTCCATCGTCAATCCCCTCACAGCGCTCAGCTACGAGCAGCAAGGCCTGGTCTTGAAACCCTTTTTACCCGCCCAGGATTTTGTGCTGTCTGTCCTCAGCCCCTTCAACCGGCCGATCGTTGCCAGTTCTGAATCTCTCGTAAAACATCTATCGCAAATCTGTGCAGAAACACATAACACACTGGTTCAGAAGGGCTTAATCTTGTCCGAAAACAAGAGAGTTTAGATAGATCAGATTTTCCATACGCTATTGACTTAAATGCACACTCCAGCGACCTAAACGGTCGCGGGAGAAACCACCCAAATAACCTCGCACGTGGTTTCGCCTACTGTCCAGAACCGAACCATGGACCGAGCAGGAAACGCAAAACTATCGCCAGTATTGATAACGAACTGCCTTTCATCAAGTTCCAACCCGAGTGTCCCCCGCAGCACCAGACCGCATTTCCCCCCATCAGCATTGGAATAGGGCTCGCCCGAATCCGCACCCGGTTCCATCAGAAAGCGAAGCATCTGAATTTGCGGCTGGGTGTCAGGTGTCAGCAATTCTTTGATCAGTGCGCCATCATTATAGGTCAAAGAGCGCCGGCTATTGCTCTGTACAATAAACTCGTTAGCCTGATTTTCGAGGTTGTTGTCCCGATGGAAAAGCCAGTTGACTGGCATATCCATCGCAGAACAAATGGCTCTGAGGGTTTTGATAGAGGGAGCAGCCAATCCGCGTTCCACCTGGCTCAACATGCCCACGGATATCCCGGCAGGCTCAGCCACCTGCTTCAACGACATACCTCGCATCTGGCGACGAAGCCGCAAAGTTTCACCAACCTGAATAGCATCGCTTTGCGATTCCATGACACTCAGTTCTGTCGACATATGCCACCCTCTCAAAGACTGAATCTTTGCATTCATTAATACACCAATCAATTTAATTGTATTAAAAATATTTGACAAAAATTTTAATACAGTCATAATTTTAACATAACACGTGCGGATCGCAATCAAGAACATCTCTATTCAGGCCGATCGAACGTGGGGAACAGTATCTCGGGATTTTGGGAGGAATCATCATGAGAGCTATCAGGATTGCAGCACTTTGCGCCGTCATGACATCCGTCTCTGCCACTGCTATGGCAAGAGACCTAACTATCGCCGGGTGGGGTGGGAATTATCAAGATGCTCAGCGCGAGGCCTATTTCAAGTCCATTGCGGAGAAATTGGACGTCAACATAGTTGAGACGACCTATCTTGGCGGACTGGCTGAAATCAAGGCCATGGTAGATACCGGCAATGTTACCTGGGATTTTCTCATCATGGGAGGCTCGGAACTTCAACTGGCCTGTGACGAAGGCCTGTTGGAAGAACTTGATTGGAAAGCGATTGGTGGGAGCAATCTGTTACCGGGGGCCGCAACGCCATGTGGTGTCGGCAATGTGGTAATAGGAAATGGTTATGCCTATAATTCCAAAGCGTTTCCTCAGCCGCCACTTGATTGGAAGGACTTTTTCGATCGCGAAAAGTTTCCCGGCAAACGTGGTATCCGCAATAGTCCTAGCATGAACCTCGAATACGCTCTCATGGCCGATGGTGTAGCCCCAGATAAGGTCTATGAAGTGCTGGCTACACCAGAAGGAGTGGATCGGGCATTTGCGCAATTCGACAAAATCAAGGACCTGTTGCAATTTTGGGAATCGGGCGCACAACCCATAGAATGGCTTGCTAGCAACAATGTCGCCATGTCCACCGGATATAATGGTCGCGCGGTCATGGCTAAACGGGAAGGCAAGCCTATTGAATTTGTCTGGAAGAACCATCTGGTTAACATGGATGGTTGGGCGATGGTCAAGGGCTCGCCTTACAAGGACAAGATCAACGATATCTTCAAAATCGTCAACGACCCGCAGAACCAGGCAAAATTCTCATCCCTGATGCCCTATGGCCCGTCCAACACCAAAGCGGCGGAATCTCTAACACCGGAAATGCTGAAAGAATTGCCTGCTGCGGACAATATCAAGGATGCGGCCTTTTATTCCGATACTTTTTGGGTAGAGCATCTGGATGACCTGACAGAGCGCTGGACCCGTTGGGCGACACAATAAACTCCAGTCAGTCAAATACTCCTTGTTGAGAGCCTCCGGCGGCCGATCCGCCGGAACAAACATCCCAAAAAGGCGAGCAGAATGATTGCAGCGTCCCGCAAACCGGGCGGCAGCGGATTGGCAGCTATTGCCTGCCTTGCTGTCCCGCTCGTCCTATATACATTTCTCTACTTAGTGCCGATAGGCTCGGTCATTTCGCTCAGTCTCGACAATCGAGAACTGTCAGGTAGCCTGATAAACTTCAACCGCGCGGACAGTCATGATCGCAATGCCCAGGCTGCAGCACTTGTGACCGATATGCGAGCGATGCACGCCAGCCAGCAAGCCGCAGTCGCCCGCGAACTCAATCAGGAACTGAGCGGTTTCCGAACGCTGTTTCTAAAGACAGCCCGTGCCGCCAATACGATAAAAGCCGATCTTCCTAGTTTGACCGACTTCGATCCGCGTTGGAACGAAGAAAAATATTGGACAGTAATAGCACAAAACTCCGACAGGATCAGCTTGCGTCACTTTGAGAGGGCCACCGGCTTCAAGGTGAACGAAGAAGGCAGACTTGAGGCTGGTGGCGACGATATATATCTTCAGATCATGGGTCGCACGCTGACCATTGCGGTTGAGGTCACCCTCGTCACCTTGCTGATCAGTTACCCGCTTGCCTATGCCGCGCTACACGCTCCACGTAGAATGGCCACGTTTATCCTCGTTGCAGTCTTGATGAGTTTCTGGACTTCGATCCTCGTGCGCACGACTGCATGGGTGATCCTGCTGCAGACATCCGGCATCCTGAACACCTTTCTCCTCTGGACCGGCCTGATAGATGAACCGCTACAGCTGATTTTCAATCGCTTCGGCGTGATCGTTGCCATGACACATGTCCTGCTCCCATTCGCCATTATTCCAATGATGAACGTGATGCGCACAATCCCGAAGTCGCAAGTAGATGCATCGCGAAGTCTCGGTGCAGGTGCGGTAGAATCCTTCCTGCGCGTCTATTTTCCGCAAAGCCTGCGCGGCGTTGGAGTGGCCGCTGGAACGGTGTTCATTCTCGCTCTTGGCTTTTACATCACACCGGCGCTTACGGGCGGCCCGAAAGACCAGATGTTGTCATTCTATATCGCAGACTTCGTCAAGCGTGCCCTAAACTGGGGTATGGCCTCGGCGCTTTCCGTACTACTTCTCGGTACCGTTCTGATACTGGTTTCCCTTTTCGGCATGCTTCGCTGGCTTGCAAATCGCAGAGGGGGAGCCGTCTAATGTCCCGCTTCATCTTCTGGACTTCGACGTTGCTGGCGCTGGCTTTTCTGGTCATTCCTCTGGTATTGATCATGCCATTGGCTTTCAATGAAAGTTCATTCCTGACATATCCAATGGAAGGCTTTTCACTAAAATGGTTCCATGAAGTCTTTGCGCAGGAGCAGTGGGCGCGATCATTTCTCAATAGTCTAAAGGTGGCGGTCGGTACAACCCTTGTAGCTCTGCTGGTGGGTGGGCTGGCTGCCACTGGCGTCATGCTTCTGAATCGCTGGCTGCAAACCATTCTAACCGCGCTTTTCGTGTCGCCGATGATTGTTCCCAGCATCGTCATTGGTGTTGCCTTTGCCTATTCCTTTGGTCGAGTGGGCCTGTCCGGCAGCTATTGGGGACTAGTGCTTGCCCACTCTATTCTTGCAGCACCTCTGGTTTTCCTTTCGGTAATGACGTCATTGCGCGGTCTCGATTCTGATCTTGACCGGGCTGCCGCCTCTTTGGGGGCATCACGTCGTCACCGTTTCATGACAGTCACTCTACCACTTGCGGCTCCCGGCTTTATGGCTGGCGCTCTATTTGCCTTCACGACCTCTTTTGACGAAGTGGTGGCAGCGCTTTTTCTCGCCTCCCCCGAATCCACCACACTACCTGTTATGCTGTTTTCTGGCCTGCGAGATCGCTTGCAGCCGACACTGGTCGTGGTGGCATTGCTGCTATCACTGATCAGCTTTGCATTGCTCGCACTGATGCACTGGTTACAGCAGCTCGGAAAACCAGAAAAACACTGAAATTCCGATAAAACGGAGCACTATCATGGCCTTCATCGATATCAGCAACATCAACAAATTTTACGGGACCATGCAGGCCCTGCACAATATATCATTGAGCATCGCCAAAGGCAGTTTTGTGACGTTACTCGGGCCATCCGGCTCCGGAAAAACCACCTTGCTCAAAATTCTGGCCGGTTTTGAAGATGTATCAAGCGGTGAAATCCGGCTGGAGGGACGTGACATCACCTCACTCAAGCCAGAAAAACGTAATTTTGGCCTCGTTTTTCAAGGCTATGCCTTGTTCCCGCATATGAGCGTCTTCGACAATATTGCTTATCCGCTTAAAGTTCGCCGCAAGAGCCGCGATCAGGTTTCCAGCCAGGTCAACGCCATGCTTGAGCTGGTTCAGCTTACCAAGTTCGCGCGGCGCAAACCGCATGAATTGTCAGGCGGTCAGCAACAACGTGTGGCGCTCGCGCGCGCGTTGGTATTTGAACCAGACCTTCTGTTGCTCGACGAACCCATGTCTGCCCTCGATAAGAAGCTGCGTATCGACTTGCAGGATCAATTGCGAGACATCCACCATCGGCTTGGAACTACCTTTATCAATGTTACGCATGACCAGGAAGAAGCCATGCATATGTCCGATGGCATCGCCGTCATGAACCATGGCCATATCGAACAATACGACACCGGGCATCACCTCTATCGCAAACCAGGCTCGCGCTTCGTAGCCGACTTCATCGGAAAGTCGAACATATTTGAAGGTGCGCTCAGTCTCACGTCCTCAGGACCACAGTTCAATGCTGCCGAGTTCACCGTGAGCGGAACGTATTTGAGCTCGGCTGCTGACCGCATTGGCAGGGCAGACCTGGTCGTGCGCCCGGAAGATATCCGACTTGGCTTACCAACCGATACAGCACGAACCACCGGAGACATCGTGCTCTCCGGTATGGTGGCGTCGTCAACATACTCGGGGGATCGGGTCCTCTATACGGTTTCTCTCCCAAACGGTCGCACAATCGCGACCTACGGCAGCGCGCGTGATGGGGCCCTCTCAACAGATGCACCAGTACTGATCGCATTCGACGCCAAAGACTGCATCTTGCTCAACTAAACGGGGAATGAACGCGTGAATAAACTCAGATCAGCAGCAACTGGAAATCTAGGGACCGGTGAGGCCAGCCAGCCCAACCCAACACTTGTACTTGAGGGAGCACCAGAGTTTCAATCCTGGCCCCTGCTCGACGGGCCAATAGCCAGTGGAGTGTGGTCGGCGACGACCGGTCATCATCGTGTCATGCGCGACGCAAGCACGCTTGAAACCTTCTATATTCTTGAGGGAGAAATCATGCTGTTCGAGGATGGTGTCGAACAGCCGAAATATTTTGGCCCAGGCGATCTTGTTGTACTTGAGCCCGGTTTTACTGGCAGTTGGAAGACCACCAGCACCGTCAAGAAGATCTATTTCACAACAAACCAATAACGGCTCAGCTTTGGAGAGCCACGTTTAAGCACTCCGTGCTGTCTCAGTGAATGTCAGGTTATGATGGAGAGGATATCATGAAGACCACGCCTTTCTGGTGGGAAGCAGCCGAACCGCAGCATGGCGAACGGGCGTTCGACAAAACATCATGCAGCATTCTGATCATTGGCTCTGGCTATACAGGCCTGTCGGCCGCAATCACGTTGGCGGAAACCGGGCAGACCAATATCATGGTCGTTGATGCCATGCGCATTGGCGAGGGGGCCAGTTCGCGTAATGGCGGGCAGATCGGAAATGCGCCAAAGTTCACACTCACTCAAGCAACCACCCGTTTCGGCGAAAAGCGTGCACGGGAGATCATGGACGATTATGGTTCATCCATGAAATTCATGATCAAGCGGGCGCAGACTCTTCAAGATCCGATAGACCTCAATCTTGCCGGAAGTGTCGCTGCCGCTCATTCACGCAAAGACCTGGCGAAGCTTAAGGCCTTTTGCGATAGCCTCGCCCCGCAAGAGCGGGCGAAGTATGAAATCCTTGACGAGACGCAGATTCATAGCGTGCTCAAGACGGATATTTATCGCGGTGCGATGGTTCGACACGATCAAGGGACCATTCATCCTGCCAAATATGTCCGCGCTTTGGCTAACAGCGCCCGGACATTGGGTGTGCGTATTTTTACCGGTTGGCGCTATGAGGGCGCTCGCAAATCCGGCGGAGGGCATGTGGCGTTTCTGGAGAATGTCCAGAATGAAACCACAGTGGAAATCCAAGCAGAAAAAATCCTGTTGGGTTTGAACGGATATGTTGGGCCGGAAGTGAAATGGCTTCGCCAGCGAACAATCCCGGTGCAGAGCTACATGATCGCTACGGAGGAAATGTCCTTCGACTTGCTGGAACGCCTGATCCCCAATAATCGAGCGGTAGGCGATACCAAACATATTCTTTATTACTTCCGCCGTTCTCCGGACGGCAAACGTATTCTTTTCGGAGGGCGAGCGCGGTTTCGCAACTCCACAGAGGAACAAGGTGCGGCGGGATTGCGCACCTTCATGGAACACACTTTTCCCGAAACGCGTGGCGTGGAATTGAGCCATGGCTGGCTTGGCAATGTTTGCTTCGCTTATGATTTCTGTTCACATGGCGGACGGATGGAAGACGGAATCTATTATCTGTCTTGTTGTAACGGTGGCGGTATATCCAATCAAACTTATCTCGGTCACCGAATGGCCGAGTATATGTTAGGGGTTCCCAACTCAGATCGCGGCACAATCGGGAGCCATTTCCCGCGCCTATATTTCTACAACGGCAATCCATGGTTCTTGCCTATGGTGGGCACCTGGTATCGCTTTCAGGACCGAGCCGCACGTTATTTCGACTGAGGAATTCCCCGTCGACGCAGCAATCTCTTCAGCCGACGAAACACATAGACCACAGGCGGAGCGTTTTCTTCGGCTCGGTATCGCGAGCCCACAGGAAATTTCCGCAGAGGACGGGTAACATCATGTCATTGAATGTGGCGCTCACGCGTCAGAGCAATATGAACGGATCCGGCATTTTGATGATGGTGCTGGCGATGACACTTGTTCCAATGATTGATGTTCAAGCTAAATATCTGGTGACCAGTCAAATACCGGCGATGCAGGTCATTTTCTTGCGCATGCTGCTCGGCACTCTTTTTCTGGTACCCTTTATGATTGCGGGTCGTCATCCAATGCTTCCGCCAGCGCGAGGCTGGTGGAATGCCTTCGGACTCGGATTTTTCAGCGCTCTGGCTGGTGTTTGCTTTTTCAGTTCTCTGAAATTTCTCTCAATCGCAGATGCGGTGGCGATCAGCTTTGTTCAACCGCTATTTGTGACCTTGTTCTCGGGTCTATTTCTAAAGGAAAGGGTGCGCGCCGCCCGCTGGGTTGCTCTCCTGATTGGCTTTGCCGCCACTTTGATCATCATCCGCCCAACCCATCATGCGCTGGAAGTAGGTAGCCTTCTGGCTCTGGTCTCAGGTGCGGCGATGGCGGGATATGTTATTGCAATCAAGAAGAGCACCAGCGGGGTGCAGAGTGTGGCGCCGATAGCTCTGACTTTCCAAACGCATTTTTCGGCTTTTATCGTGGTAACACCCTTGATGCTGGTGTTCTGGCAGGAGCTTGATCTATTTCAATGGATGCTGGCTGTCGGAATGACCTTGGTTGGCCTTGCTGGACAGTATCTGATTATTAAAGCCTATCACTATGGCGAAGCTTCAGTTGTCGCACCGTTCGCTTATATTGAAATCATCACTTCTACATTTTTCAGCTGGCTATTCTTCGCAGAGCTGCCTGACAATGTAACGTTTTTTGGTGTAACAATACTGGTTTGCAGCTCATTATATATTGCGTGGAGGCGTTAATATCAAATTTGGTACATACCACAGATCATCGCCCCTCATCGAATCAATAGCATCTATTCTTATGGAATCTTAGCGATTTTGATAATGAAAGATACTTTGGCTCTACTTTAGGAGATTAAAGCGCCCCTCGCGGTTAATCACCGCGAGGAAACAATAAAACATAGTCGCATGTTAGGTGTTATACTTGTCGTGATACATCTGCATCATGGCAATGTAGTCGGAAATATATTTCGCGTCATACCAGACCCCGAACAGGAAGCTGGACCGGCGCCGCGACTGGAACGGTAAGCCCAGGAAATAGATGCCCGGTTCCTTGGAGACGCCAAGTTCGTGGACAGGGTTTCCGTCCTCATCAAAGATATCCAGCTCAAGCCAGCTATAATCGCGCTTGAAGCCTGCGGCCCATATGATCGAGGTGATGCCAGCCTCGGCCAGATCCAGCTCAAGGATAGCGTTCTTTTCGTATTCAGTCGGCGGAAGCAGGTTGCGCGCATCCGGATATTCCGGCAGATCGAGCCCGTTATACTCAATATATCGATCGATCACATCGAGCGTATTGAGGTAGCTCTTGTTGCCTTCCTCAATGTTCTTGGCGAGATCATCCGCAAATGTAAGCTTTCCATCGCTATAGCCTTCTGTGCGGCCCACCAGAACGGCGCCCTTGGAAGCCAACAGACGATAGTCGATTGGCATCTTGGTATGGACGCCGCTGATAGCGAGAGCAATATTCTGGACATTTTTGTCGCGGTTGACGGTATCCCATCGACCCAGCACGCCTGTCCAGTATGCGCCTTCGCGGGCGCGATAAAAACGCGGCGGACGGATGTGACGCCCCAATGACAAGTAAACCTTGCGACCGGTATCAACCAGTTCTTCAGCAATCTGGCCGCCCGAAGCACCTGCCCCGACGACAAGTACTGCGCCATCGGGCAGTTGATCCGGATTCTTGTAGGCGACCGAATGCATCTGGACAACGTCAGCAGTTTCAGGAACGATCCTGGGCGTTACTGGAACTTGGAACGGGCCCGTCGCCGCGATCACATTAATGGCTTCGAAATCACCTGCCGTTGTCGACACAAGAAAGCCCTGCTTCTTGGGCAATTTCTTGACCGATAGCACTGTAACACCCGTCCGAACTGGTGTTTTGGTGTTTTCGGCAAAGCTCGAGAGATAGTCGACCAGTTTCTCCTTGGGCGTAAAGACATCCTGTTCGATGTCAGGGATTCTCATGCTCGGCAGCCGATCATGCCAGGCTGGACCATTGGCCCGCAGCGAATCCCAACGTGCTGAGCGCCAGCTCTCGGCAATTCGCCCCTTTTCAAGAACAACGTGACTGATATTGGCCTTGCTCAGGTGTTCGCTCATCGACAAGCCAGCCTGGCCCGCCCCTACAACTACCGTGTTAACCTTTTCCATTATTCTTCAAACCTTTCCATGATACGCGGCCCAAACCTGTCTTCCATCGGCTGAACAAAGCGCGCAAAAATCCTGCCCTGCCACACCTGGGAGAAGCGCGGCAGTTAAATCCGTGTGTTTTGAGTTGAGTTCTAGAAACCGGGTATTACATCACTCATGAGGCGACGCTGCTTCATGACCGGCATGTTGTTGCGAATTGAGTGGAGTTTCTCCATATCCAATCTGGCTGTGATGATGTCTGCACCTTGCCCGGCTCGCGCCACGACCTGCCCCCAGGCATCGACAATGACGGAATGACCGTAGCAACGTTTTTCCTGACCATCGACAACCACAGCGCCACCAAGGCCACAGGCAATGAAATGGCATTGTGTTTCTGCGGCACGAGCGCGAGCCAATAGCTCCCAGTGCGCCTCACCGGTGACCATGGTGTAGGCGGCGGGAAGCGTGATGATCTCAGCATCCTTGAGCCGCAGCGCACGGAAGAGTTCAGGAAAACGGACGTCGAAGCAGATGGCAGTACCGAAAGTAATGCCGTCCAACTCCCAGGTGACAATTTCATCGCCCGGTTTGATATAGTCGGATTCGCGGAAGGCCCCGCTGCCCAAATCACCCATATCGAACAGGTGCATCTTGCGATACTCGGCGATGACCTCACCCTGCCGATCAAAGACGACCGAGACGTTTGCGACGCGCTCGTCGCCGGGAACCTTGGCAAGGATCGTGCCTGCCTGCACCGCGACGTCATGGCGCTTGGCAAATGCTTGCGCCATTCGGAAAGCGGGCGCTTCGCGCAAGGGCTGGGCAAGTTCGACCGAACGCTTCTGGTCAGGACCGTAATAGCTGAAATATTCGGGAAGAATGAGGAAGTCTGGCCGATCCTCGGCCTGCATCGCCGTTACCATCGCCGCTTCTGCGGCAGGCACCGTGGCGTCTGGCGACAAACCCATCAACGTTTGAACCGCTGTGACTCTCATTGTCTAGACTCCTTGGATGAAAGAATTTCCAGTGAGTTGGTTGCCCGCCCCCCTGAATCCGGGTTCAGAACCCGCTCTACGAAAGTGGCCATTTGCGGCTCAAAGGCTTTCCAGAGGTTGCGCAGCTCTCCCAACGGCTCGACGGCCTGATCGATGCGCAGATCAATCGAACAAAAATCCGGATATTCAGCGACCTTGAGCGCCGCCGAGGATAACGGGAAAATTTCGCCTCCCGCTTCCAGTGCGGCATCAAGCGCCGCGAGCAGCCGCTCGGCAACCGGCTTGTCGCTTGTTTCAAGCGCCGCTGCCACCATTGCGGCCGGAACCTGATCATTCCTCAAAATATTGCCAACTGCGACGATCCCTGGAGCGGACGCGCTTGCATAGATCGGCTCCTGATGAACGCCCTGCCGCAACGCTGTTGCACCGTTGCGATCGACGATTGCAAGTTCGCGCCATTCAATGCCGGGCGCAGTAGCGATCTTGTCCAGCGTTTCCTGGGCTGAAAGCCCGTTTCTCAGATGGCGCAGTGCCGTCAAACCCAGACGCGGATCAGTGCGGTGCTGGGTGATGACAGCACCGGCGTCATGATTGACGAACAGACAACGGGCACCCATCGCCATCGAAGAGGTCGCCCCTGCAACGCCGAACTGTCCTGTTTGCGGACAGCGAAGAGCAATAGAGAAAGTCATCAGTTCAGCCTCAACATATGTCTGGCGGGAGAGAATGGCGACAGATCGATGCTTGGCTTGTCACCCGTCATAAGCTCGGACACGAATTTGCCGGTAATACCGCCGAGCGTCAGCCCAAGGTGGCCATGACCACAGGCATAGATGATGCGGGGATCCTTGCGGGATGGCCCGATAAAGGGGAGGCTGTCAGGCGTGGAGGGACGGAAGCCCATCCAAGTGTCCTGTCTGTCGCCCAATGCAGGCAGCATTTTTCGAGCTTTATTTTCAAGAACATCGAGGCGTGACTGACGTGCTGGCTTATCGAGTCCGCCCAAATCTACAGTTCCTGCCGCACGAATCTGATGAGACAGCGGGGTGAGGAAGAACCCATCGGACGGATACATAACCGGATGCGTCAACAGCGGCTCATCGTGTTCAAACGCGACGTGATAACCGCGCTCCGTATTCATGTTGAGGCGGTCGCCAAGCTGATTGGAAAGACCACGCGACCAGGCACCAGCCGAAATTACGATGCGGTCAGCAGAAATGACCTCGCTTCCAGTATGAACGCGCACGCCATCGGTGCCGCTTTCGATCCGCTCGGCCTTTGCCACAACGAAACGGCCACCGTGCGTTTGGATTATCTGGGCAAGGCCCCTGCAATAAGCTTCAGGGCTGTCGATCACAAAGCAACCGGGAAAAATCGTCCCGCCAATGTAACCCGGCGCGAGATTGGGTTCCATGGCAGCTATTTCGTCCAGCGAGAGGTATTGCGCTTCGATTCCCTCAGCACGCCGCCGATCATTGGACCTCTTGGCGTTCTGAGCTTCCTCTTCCGTGCGGTAAAGGTGGATCGAACCCGTTCCGCGTCCGAAATGAATGTTACCGACTTCTTCCATCAAGGGCGCATGCCCCTCTTCTATCACCTTCATCAGCGAACCGAGTGCGGAAATAGTCCCGTCCTGACGCCTGCGCAGCGACGCAGAAAGGAATGCAGCAAGCCATGGAGCGAGATCGAGAAGATCTCGCCAATAGAGCGTAAGCGGCCCATCACGACGCAACAACATTCCGGGAACTTTCCAGAGAATTCCGGGAGCGGCGGTGGGGAAAATTCCTGACGGCGCAACCGTTGCGGCATTGCCGAACGACGCAGCATTGCGAAACGATACACCTGGCAGGGGTGGCGTCGGGTCAACGAGGACTACATCCAATCCCTTTTTTTGCAGCCAGCGGGCCGTGGAAAGGCCCACGACGCCAGCTCCGATCACCGCAACAGTAAGCTTGCCGCTCTTATTGGTCTGCATTGGAGGCAGTTCCCTCAGATTGCTGCCGTTACGATGATCTCGACATCGTAACCTTGAGCCGCAGGCGGCACGACACCTGCAGCGCGGGATGGCTGATTCTCTGGATCGACCCACTGCTCCCACACTTCATTCATGGCATCGAAGTGCTTCTGATCTGAAATCCAGACCGTGGCGCGCAAAATCCTGGATCGGTCGGTTCCGGCTTCCTTCAGCCAACGGTCGACCTTTTCAAGCGCAACGCGGGTCTGATCCTGTATGGTTTCGTCCTTGTTACCGCACATGCCTGCCACATAGGCAATACCGTTATGGATCGAGACCATCGAGGTGCGCTTCAGTCGTTCAATACGGATTACATCGGCCATGTTATTTCACCAGCTTTCCGGCCCCTGGGGCCATTGATTTTCAAGAACGCGCCAAAAGGCCCCTCGCTACAATCTCAGGCTCTTTTGGAAGCCCATGAGCTTTTCGAGCATCGCGACCGCGATCACCGAGAGAACGATCAGTGCCGTTGCCATGGCGGCCACGGTCGGATCGTCAAAATCCTTGATGTATTGATAAGCCGCCACGGGCAGTACCTTGGTCCGATCATTGGTGAGGAACACGGCGATCGAAAAATTGTCGAGTGCCTCAACGAAGATGAATACCGACGCCGCCAGAATGCCCGACTTCAATTGAGGAAGGACAATGACAAAGAAGGTGCGGAAAGGGCCAGCACCAAGATTGCGCGCCGCCTCTTCGATCCGCGGATCAAGGCCAAGGAGATTGGCTGAAAGTGCGCGAATGGCAAAGGGTAGCGCGAAGACCAATATGCCCAGGCAAAGACCAAAAAGACCAATACGAACACCACCTGCCGACAGCAGCGAGAGGAGCGAGACACCCGTTACAACGCCCGGAATAATCAGCGGCGACAGGATGATTTGCTGGATCAGTTCTTTGCCTCTGAACTCAGCGCGGACCAGCGCGTAGCTCGCGGGAATCCCGATCAACAGGCTCAAGGGCATGACGATCAGGGCCATCGTGAAGGAGTTCTTCGCAGCATCCATGAACGTGGATGAATTATAAAAATTCTTGTGCCATTCGAGTGTGAACCCGGAAGGTGGCCACTGGAAGTAGCGTGTCGGACTGAACGAATGAAGCACGACAAACACCACCGGCAGCAGCAGGAAAACGACCGCGATTGACGCCAGAGCAATTACGACGACGCCAAACTTCGCTTCAAGATCACGCCTAAACATCACGAAACTGCCTTCTTAATTTTCTTGGCAACGAGGTTGATCAGCCAGATCGAAGCGAACGCGCTGATAAGGAACACGACAGCCGTTGCAGCAGCATAGGGAATGTCATATTCGGTAAACATGCGATCATAGATCTGATTTGCGACCATCCTGACCTTCCCGCCGCCCAAAACCATTGGGAAAAGGAATGAGGCAAGCGCAATTGAATAGACGAGAACCAGCGTAACCATGAGGCCCGGCAAGAGGATCGGCATGGTAATGCGCCAGAATGTGGTCGTGCGACTGGCGCCAAGGCTACGCGCCGCTTCCTCGACCGAAACGTTCAGGTTCTGGACGACACCAATGAGCGTAAAGACCGCGAACGGTAGCAGGTAGTGGGTAATGGCGATGCCAACACCTGACCAGTTGTAAAGAAACTGGATCGGCTTGGAGACGATACCGAGTTCGATCAGGCTCAGGTTTATCAGTCCCCGGTTTCCAAGAAGTACAAGCCAGGAATATGCGCGCGTTACGCCACCAGACAGGAAGGTAACTGCGATAGCGAGCATAATCAGTGTCCCGACCCATTCCCGCTTGGAACGCACGATTACCATGGCCATCGGCACGGCTATTGCGACGGTAATTACCGACATCACAAGAGACGCCCAGAGTGTGCTGAACAGGATTGACTGATTGGCCCCCGTGAACAATACACGCCAGTAATTGTTGAGTGTAACCTCCCCGGCAAACTGCGTTCCGGGCGGACCTTTGAGGAAGAAGCTCGATAGACCAAAATAGCTATACGCCGCAACAATAAGCAAGCCGATAATCAGCGCTGGCGTAATCAGATATTTGGCGCGGTTGTTATTCGCCTCCATCATGCCCCCAACACAATTGTATGAGCCGGATCGAGCACCATTTTAACGGACTGGCCAGCAGTATATCGGGCGCGATTGTTGTTTCGCGGAGCGTTCGCATCGATATCAAGGCCGTTGACCTCAACGCGATAGACTACTCGCTCGCCAAGCTCGTGTGTGGTCTTGACGATTCCAGCGAGTCCTTCTCGCGGATCTTCAGCGCCAACAACCTCAATATGGGAAGAACGGATCGAAATCTTGCAATCAGCGCCTGCGAATTGCCCACCAGCGTCATTGACAACGATATGCTGTCCAGCGAGCGACAAAGTTGCCCCACCGCCGTTGACCACGGCGACCTTCGCATCAAAGATATTGGCCACGCCGAGAAAACGGGCAACGAATTCGCTCTTGGGCCTATCATAGAGTGCTATCGGGGTATCAAGCTGCTCGATGCGGCCCTGGTTCATGACGGCGATATAGTCGGAAAGATAGAGAGCTTCATCCTGGTCGTGCGTCACCAGGATCGATGTGATGCCCAGCTTCTGCTGAAGCTCGCGCAGCTCGGACTGCAGCCCTTCGCGAAGATGCCGGTCGAGCGCGCCAAGCGGCTCATCGAGAAGCAGGAGCTTGGGCCGGATGACGACGGCACGGGCAAGAGCGACGCGCTGCTGCTGGCCGCCTGACAATTGGCTCGGATAACGATCCGCGAGATGGGACAGCCGGACCATCTCGAGTGCGTCACGCACACGCGTGGCCTGCTCTTCCTTTGAAACACCACGCATCTTAAGACCGAACGCAATGTTGGATTCGACGGTCATGTGGGGGAAGAGGGCATAATTCTGGAAAACCATGCCGATATCGCGAAAGTTCGGCTCAACTCCGCTGATGTCCTTGCCATCAACGACAATCTCACCGGATGTCACGTTGAGAAAACCGGCAATCATTCGCAGAACAGTACTTTTGCCGCAACCGGATGGCCCCAGAAGCGTCAAGAGCGATCCACGTGGCACCTCCAGGTCAAGGTTGCTCACTGCCTCGAAGGAGCTGTACCGCTTGGTCAGATTCCTGAGTTGCAACGTGCTGCTCTGCAGATGTTCCATGGTTGCGGTTCCGTCAAAGAATAATGGGGGAAGGCGCGTTCGACCTGGGCCGAACGCTTGAATGGTCGTTCTGGTTTGTATTTGCAGATAGGAGGCGTGCTAGCCTTCGTCCGGGCTCATTCCACCGGGTACGGCATATGCGATCCGGGAATGAGCACCGTCCTTCACTGTTATTCCGCTGTCTGATTGAAACCGCGGATCAGGTGAGTTCTCATCAATTGCTCAGCCTTGTCTGCTTCCCGCGCTTTGATCGCCTCAAGAAGCTTGACGTGATCCTGGATCACTTCCTGCGACTGGGCTTGACTGAGAGCCGCGAGACTGGCTTCGCTCATGAAAAAGCCGGCATAGTTTTCGATCGCATTCTGGAGTTCCGGCACGCCGCAAGCGTTATAGATCCTCCAATGGAATACGTTGTTGTTGCGCACGCGCTCGGTACGGGCCTCTTCTGGGAGGGTCAGCGCCAATTCGATTGAAGCCTCAAGAACCTTGAAGTCGTCCTCATTCAGATGGGGTACCGCGAGCTTCGTTGCGTAGCCTTCAAGCGCGATCCGGATTGCACGGATGCCTTTGAGGGCCGACAGCACGTCCGCAACAACCACGCCGGAAGATGTGCGTTCAAGAAGCCGGTTGGAGACGAGACGCGTGAAGGCTTCGCGCAGCGGCGTGCGGCTTACGCCCAGCTTCTGAGCCAGCTCCACTTCCCGCAGGCGCTGGCCCGCCTCGATCCGTCCGTCAAGAATAAGCGACCGCAACAGTTCATAGACGGCATCTGCCGAGCTCACTGCAGCCAGTCGACGACCTCCCAGATCGTCAATTCCATTGGCATCCATGATTTCTCGTCTCCATATACTCATTGACTTGCTCTAGTTATGCCGCGATCACCCACTGGCTGCCAGCCCCCTGAGGGCTTGTTTGCGTCTTATCCCTTGATCCCGTTGTTCCCGTTCCCGGAGAGTGTGGCAATCAGCGTCGAAAACACCGCGCCTCGATCCACGAGACTATCAACGACAATGGTTTCGTCGCGCGAGCAGATGTCATTGCAGATAGGACCCAATCCGTCGATCGTCGGCACTCCGAGCGCGCCGCAGAAGCTGGCGTCGGACCCACCCGAAATATTGGTTAATTCAAAGCAGGGCGCGCCGATTTCCTCGGAAGCCTTGGCAACGATCGCGTAAAGCGCTTGCGTTTCAGCCGTTCTGGCCCATGCAGGCCGCGTCCAACCACCTTTTAGAACCACCGAAACGCGATCCGTCGCGACCTCGGAAATCAGTCGCTCAACTTCCCTTTGCAGCTTTGCAGCCGCTTCAGGCGTGCGGGCACGCATGTCGACATGGAGTTTTGCATGACCAGGAATGACCTGCCTCGCATCACCACCTTGGAACACACCAACATTCACGATGGCACCATTTTCGAGATCCGTCAGAGCCTCGATCTGTGGCACAAGGATTGCGAGCGGACGAACCGCAGAAGCACCCTTGAGATAGTTGGCCGCCGCGTGCGCGGTCTGCCCGGCCGCTTCAATGAAGAAGGCACCCACGGCACCGCGGGAGGTAAAATAGCCACCTCCTGGGCGACCGGGTTCGAGGGTCAGGACCCAATCCGAAGTCTTCGCATGCTCTTCGATCCAGCCGCGCGAGAGCGGGCTTCCCAGCTCTTCATCGCTGACGACAAGAAACTTGATCTCTTCAAATTCGGCCAGTCCGGCCTTTGAAGCAACATCGATGGCATTGATAGCCAGCACAAGTCCGCCACGCATGTCACCAACACCGGGACCCGTAGCAAGCTCACCCCTGATTTCAAAGGGCCAGTTCTCCAGCGTGCCCCGCGGCCAAACGGTATCGGCGTGGCCGAGGATCATCAATCGGCCCTTGCCCTGCCCTTTTCGAACCGCCAACAGGCGATTGCCGCGCTCGGGAACCTCTTCGTAATGAAGTTCAAACCCCTGAGCATGCAACCGCTCGCCGATCCAATGTGATGTTCGCGTTACGCCTTCCACGTCATAGGATCCTGCTTCAATGCCGACGAGTTCGGCGATATCTGCAAGCATTGCATCAAGCCGGTCCGCAAAACCGTCGCGAAATCTACTAGCCAGATTCAAGAGAGCCTCCCATTTTGTATTTTTGTATACAAGCATACGTGTATTCATTTTGCAACAGAAAACTGTCCCGCAGACTGGAGAAAGTTACCAACGCGAAACGGTCTCTATTTCAGCGGCTCGAACTCGCCCGCCTTTGGGCTGAATAGCGAGAGCGGGTAAAGGCCGCTTTCCTGAAGGCGGCTACCCAGCGCCAGTAATGCAAAGTCAGCTTGCATGGGAGCCATGATCTGCATGCCAATCGGGCATCCACGAGGATCGCGACCTACAGAAAAAGCAAGGGCGGGCAGACCAGTAAGGTTGGCCGGTGCTGTGAATTCCAATGGATTGCCGAGGCCCTTGTTGGGCGCGCCGAGCGCGTTATCAAGCAGGGGCGGAATGACTGCATGTACAGGCATGGCCAGCCAATCAATACCATCGAACAGCTTGTTCCACAGAACGGTAATCTCGGCATACCGCTTGAGAGCCTCCGCATAATCCTCATCGGACAGACTCAATCCCTTTTCGATCAACGTAGCGAGTGCCTGACCATAGGCATTACGTTGTACTGGATAGCTGGCGGCATGGCTGCGCGCGGTCTCTTTGGCGCAGATAAAGTCCCATGTCTCCTGCAGATCAGGGACGTCAGGAACAGCGCAAGCGACGAGGTCGAGCCCTATCCGTTCGGCTGTATCAAGCAGACGGCAATAGGCTGTCCGAACCTCTGGATCGAGCCGCGCACTGAGTAAGTAGGGAAGATAGCCAAAGCGGCGGGCCGGTGTTTGGCCGGATGGAAGCGTATTGCCGAGCCCGCTCATCGCTTCCAGCAACAGAGCACACCCATCCGCGTTGGATGCCATCGGACCGAGATGATCAAGGCTGGGCGCCATGGCGCAGATACCCTCGGTGCTGACAAAACCGCGGCTGGGCTTGAGCCCGGTCACCCCACAATAAGCCGCGGGAAACCGGATTGAGCCGCCTGTGTCGCTGCCAATGGCTGCGGCTGCCAGACCTGCCGCGACGGCAACACCCGATCCCGACGAAGACGAGCCGACACGGAACGATGTTCCCCATGGGTTTACCGGAACCGGCATTTCCGGATGATGGGTGGAACAAGCTCCCTCTGCCATGGCCAGTTTGCCAAGAATGACTGCACCTGCAGCCTGAAGATTGGTGACGACCTTTGCATTGCGGCCAGTCTGCCGATCACGGAAGATAGCCATGCCGTTGGACGTCGGCGCACAATCCGTTTCACATAAGTCCTTGAGCGCAACAGGTACGCCATGCAACGGCCCGAGTGATCGGCCATCGGCGAGGGCCTGGTCGGCTGCACTTGCTTGCGCAAGGGCAGTCTCGGCTGTGACCGTGATGTATGCCTGCAGCGACGGGTTCAATCGCGCGATCCGCTCAAGATAATATTGCGTAAGCGCAACCGAGCTTACGTTGCCGGCCGCAATCGCTTTTGCGATATCTGGCAACGGCTTTGTGATGAGTTCGGGAAGACTGCTGGAGACAATCGGGGCGGTGGGGATCATGGGGGCTCGAAGGATATTAGAGCGCATCCCGAAAAGTGTGAAACGGTTCTCGGACAAGATGCGCGTTAAGACAAACAGTTAGAGCGTCGTTCTGATTCAATCAGATCGCAGCCTGCTCCGGTGCCAGCCTTACGAGCCAAAACGAACTGCCATCAACTGTCTATGATGAAATTGATTTGCAAAGAGGATCAGGTGACTTTTGCCACCTGATCTATCGCGTCACTTCCACCTGAAGGAATCAGTGGGTCGTGATCTGGTCAAACCGGACAGACCAGTCGCTGATGTTCTTCAGGACTACACTGCCATCCATCACGATACCTTCGCCGTCAGCAGGCAGAGATTCTGCAAGTTCCTTCGGCAATTCCACATTGCGGTTAACCGGAGCCATATTCACCCGAGCCAGCATCTCTTTCTGGGCCCCCTCCGAGATGATGTAGTTGATAAACTTGGCTGCCTCTTCCTGATGCGATCCGTTGGTCATCATCATGACGTCGAAATACATCGGTGCCGGGCGAGGAGAAATCATCTTCATTTTGATGCCTTCGCCTGCAACCGCATTCATATGTGAACTTTGACCGATAAGAATGGTCCCCTCACCTTGCACGATCGACTGTCGGGCCTGAGAGTCCGAGGTGTAGTAGAGCGAAACATTCTTGTTAAGCTGCTCAAGCGCCTTGAACCCCGGATCGTAGTTCTCCGAAGTGCCACCGTTGATAGTGTTCGCAACCGTGAGAAGTGAGCCGGAATAGATTGACATAGCAGGGGCGATGATCTGACCCTTGTACTCCGGCTTCCAGAGATCTTCCCACGAAGTCGGCGGCACAGGTACGGCGTCTACGTTGTAAACGATACCCATCGGATAGTAATAGATACCGACCCAATCGTCAGCAATCGCCCCCTTGATCAACTGGTCGCGGTTACTCAGCTTGTCACGCGGAATCTTGACGAAGAGCTTCTGATCCTGCGCCGCCTCACTCGCAATAGTATTGGTTGCGAACCAGACATCCACGACGGGGTTGTCACGATCGACCTGCAGCTTGACGAGGCCCTCGCCTGACGAAGACTGCGTTACAGCATTGACCTTGATACCCGTTTCAGCCTCGAACTGCTGCGAAATGGCTTTCAAACCATTTTCCCACGTCGAGCCCCATACCTGAATGGTAATCTCGTTCGATTGCGCAAATGCAGAATTGGCTGCAACGAGCACTCCGCACGATAGAAGCAAAGACTTAATGTTCACGGTTACTCCTCCTGAGTTTTTTGGAAAGGTTATCTTCTGGGTAGATGTGTGGCCCCCGCACAAACGTTACCCGTGGAGATGAAGCGGACTGATCGGCCGGCGACTTCGTCAGATGCTCGCAGGCCAGCCGATCGTGCAATGATTGCTCTTCAGAGAGACTAGGATGCTTGAACTCATCAAGCTCTATGGCCTGTGATCGCGCAGGTAATGCGCCCCTGTTCGCTATAGGACAGGATTGCAGCGCCAATCAATTCAGTGAAATCCACGCGCACAACGCCGGGCTGCGCCTGTGACTTTGCATTCGATTTCACGGAAAAAGACAATGATCCGCCCTCCACCACCCATGTGTGCGAGGATACTTGCATACAAAAATGCAAAGTGCAACAGCAACGTTTCATATGCGGGTTTTTGGGTGAGAGAATCGGCGCGCGCGCTTTGGCGCCCTGCGATAAAGACGCTAGGCGTTGAACTAAACATTTCGTCTGGGGACTTGATATTATTGAGATACGCCCCTGCAAGACGCACGCCGCGGGCAGTTGTGATCGCTTAGGGAAAGTCATCTTGCCATATTGAATCGGCGACCTGCTCTTGCTGCACACAAACAGACAGCATTGCCGAAATCAAATTGGACGTCTCCAGACCAGCAATGTTCTTATTGAATCCCGCGTTCCGGATGAACGGAGGGCTTCATCTTGTCCGTTTACAGTTATCTGGCGGTTTGGACTTCTGATTGAGTGTTTTCGATCAACACCTATTTTTCAGCTCCGCGATACGGCTGAGTGCGCTGCCAAGCCTTTAAGTGAGACTTTGAAGGCGACCGGTTGGCCGGGCTCAAGCGCGGTGGTGATGATGTTGAGTTTCGTTCTCGCTTTCAGCTTGACGACTTCCTTGGCATCGAAAGGGAGCGTGTGAAGCATCCCTGCGGCAGACACGTCGAGAAGCGAAGCGCCGGTGGTTCGACTTGGTCGATCTTAAGGCCGCACCCTTGGCAAAATCTGGCCCGAACGACATCAACAGCACGCCTTCACCTTGCCACCGGCCATGCCGCGCAACTCAATGGTTCAGTCCTGATACACCTCGGTAAGTGTGCTGGCGCCACCCCGGCAGCAGAGCGGACTTGTGAACTGACCGCCCTGCTTTCGAGAATTCATGGAATGGCGATCCTTCCGTCTTGTACCTTAATTGACGGTATTTTTGGTTTTGGTCTGGTTAGCCAGCATTTCGATCTGGGTGGTGATTTTCTGGAGGTTCTCATTAAGGAAGTCCTGCTCACGCTGGCGCAGCCATTGGTCAAGTTCCGGTTTCGTCGCCTGTGACGGTGCATTGGCAGCATTCATCAGGAGCATCGGGAATGTTTCCGTCAGGAACCTGTCCTTTACCCCACCCTTCTTGTCATCCATGGTGCAGATAAGAGCGATGGCAGTGGTCGCGATGGCTTCGGTTGCCTGCAAACGCGTGGCAAGATTCAGGATCAACTGGTGGAGATGTTCGATGTCGTTCATTTTCAGTCCTATGGAACGATTGGTTAAGGGATAACGGTTTGAAGGGGTAGGTCGCTTTATCTGAACGCGATCACACATTGCGTACTGTTGCTGCTCGACGGCGCGGTGCGCTGGCAATGTCCAGCCAGACAAACGGATTGTGGAATTGCCACGCAAGGACAGACTGACTTCTGCCTGTTCCTTCCCCTCTTTTGCGGAGAGAGACCCCGGCATCAACCGAGGTCTCGGGTCTTTGGAGACTTCCTTTGTGCTCTACCACTTGACCTTGAAGCCCACAGTGCCCTTGAGCGCATAGCTGTTGGCGAAGTGGTTGAGCGAGGTGTTAATGGAGCCCTCACCATAGACGGCATACTTCTGATCCTCCCAGGCATAGCTACCACCGGCACCGATGCCAGCCCAGGTCTTGTCAGTATCCGTGTCGATATCGACGCCAGCCACATTGATGCGCATACCGCCGAGGAAGGACTGGTAGAGATTGGCGACACCATAGACACTCGTGTTGACCATGCGGCCATCCTCACCCGTCCAGTCGCTGCGGTAGCTAGCAGCAAGGCCAAGGCGTGCCGTCAGGCTGTTGGCATTGTCGAGGCCGACC
>JACDJC010000050.1_pt1 | contig 147231 bp, 146 predicted proteins | sample 7454191 | NCBI WGS metagenome assembly JACDJC01 (sample SAMN14253291, study PRJNA609438) | sludge metagenome | isolation source: sludge after 25d culture with pyrite and EDTA | collected 2018-12-20 | reverse complement strand
CTCGCGGCCGGCGGACACCTGACGCACGGCTCGCCGGTCAATTTCTCGGGCAAGTGGTTCAATGTCGTGCCCTACAGCGTTCGACCCGACGATCACCGCATCGACTACGACGAGGTCGAGCGGTTGGCGCAGGAGCATCGGCCGAAGCTGATTGTCGCCGGCGGTTCGGCTTATCCGCGCGTCATCGACTTCCCCGGCTTCGCTAAGATCGCGAAGGATGTCGGCGCGCTGTTCATGGTCGACATCGCCCACTATGCGGGCCTGGTCGCGGGCGGCGTATACCCCAACCCCACGCCCCATGCCGACTTCGTCACCTCGACCACGCACAAATCGCTGCGCGGCCCGCGCGGCGGCGTCATCATGATGAAGTCCGAATACGAAAAAGCCGTCAACTCCGCCATTTTCCCGGGCATCCAGGGCGGCCCGCTCATGCACGTCATCGCGGGCAAGGCGGTGGCGTTCAAGGAAGCCTTGTCCCCCGAATTCAAGGAGTATGCCGCCCAGGTCGTGAAGAACGCCGACGTGCTGGCCCGCACCCTGGTCGAGCGCGGCCTGCGCATCGTTTCGGGGCGCACCGAAAGCCACGTGATGCTGGTCGACCTGCGCGCCAAGGGCATCACCGGCAAGGAAGCCGAAGCGGTGCTCGGCCAGGCGCACATCACCGTCAACAAGAACGCCATTCCCAACGACCCTGAAAAGCCCTTCGTGACCAGCGGCATCCGCCTGGGCACGCCGGCCATGACCACCCGCGGCTTCAAGGAAGCCGAAGCCGAACTGACCGGCCACCTGATCGCCGACGTGCTCGACCACCCGCGCGACGAGGCCAAGGTCGTCGCCGTGCGCGCTCGCGTCAACGAGCTCACGGCGCGCCTGCCGGTCTACCGCTAACCCGGAGCCGCCCCGGGGCGTCCCGGGGCACGCCAGCCATGAAATGCCCGTTCTGCAATTGCCCCGATACGCAAGTCATCGACTCCCGGGTTTCCGAAGAGGGCGACACCATCAGGCGCCGCCGGCGCTGCGCGGCCTGTGAACGCAGGTTCACCACCTACGAAAGAGCGGAACTGGTCATGCCGGCGGTGGTCAAGCGCAACGGCACGCGCGTGGAGTTCGACCCGTCCAAGCTGCGCGGCAGCATGAAGCTGGCCTTGCGCAAGCGGCCCGTGAGCACCGAAGACCTGGACGCGGCGGTCGCGCGCATCGAAGAAAGCCTGCTGGTCAGCGGCAAGCGCGAGGTGAATTCCGGATACATCGGCGAGCTCGTCATGAACGAACTCCGCAAGCTGGACCAGGTGGCCTACGTGCGCTTCGCCTCCGTCTACAAAAGCTTCGAGAACATCGACGAATTCGTCAAGGCGATCGACGAAATCCAGGTCGCCCCCAGAACGTGAACATTCGAGCGGACACCGACGACGCGCAGTGGATGCGGCAGGCGATCCGGCTGGCGGAAAGCGTCATGTATCTCACCGCGCCCAACCCGCGCGTCGCCTGCCTGATCGTGCGCGATGGCCGCCTGCTGGCGTCGGGCGCGACGCAGCGGGCCGGCGGGCCCCACGCCGAAGTCATGGCCTTGCGCCAGGCCGCGGAGCGCGGCATCGATGTGCGGGGCTGCACGGTCTACGTCACCCTGGAACCCTGCAGCCATTTCGGGCGCACGCCCCCCTGCGTCGACGCCCTCATCGCGGCGCGGCCGGCACGCGTGGTCATCGCCATGCGCGACCCCAATCCGCTGGTCGGCGGCCAGGGCATTGCGCGCCTCCAGGCGGCCGGCATATCGGTCACGCTGCCTGTCTGTCCGGAAGAGGCGCTGGCCCTCAACCCCGGCTTCGCCGCGCGCATGAGCCGCAAGACGCCCTGGGCCTGGCTCAAGCTCGCGTCCTCGATCGACGGCCGCATCGCCCTGCCCAACGGGCAATCCAAATGGATCACCGGCGCCGCCGCGCGCGCCGACGGCCATCATTGGCGGGCGCGCAGTTGCGTGGTGCTGACCGGTTCGGGCACGCTGCAGGCCGACGACCCGCAAATGAACGTGCGCCATGTCGAAACCGAGAGGCCGCCCATCAAGGCGGTGGTCGACACGCGCTTCGAAGTCGACGAAGGCGCCAGGATCTTCGACGGCACGGAAACCTGGGTCTTCACCTGCCGCCCTGACCGTGAAAAGGCGGACCGGCTGGCGGACCGCAACGTGCGGGTGATTCAGCTGCCGCCGTCGGGAAAACGCGTGGACCTGCAAGCCATGATGCAATGGCTGGGGGAGCACGATGTCAATGAAGTGCACATCGAAGCGGGCGCGCGGCTGAGCGGCGCCTTGCTGGACGCCGGCTGCGTGGACGAGCTCCTCGTCTATGTCGCGCCCATGCTGCTGGGGGAAGGCATAGGCATGGTCAACATGGCAAGGCTGGACGACCTTTCCCAGGCCCAGCCGTTCGAGTTCATCGACACGCATCCGGTCGGGCCCGATCTGCGCCTGCGTGCGCGCCATGTCCAACACTGGAATACATTGCTGCAGGCAGTGGGAATCTGAAGGAAGTTTATGTTTACGGGAATTGTTGCCGCCGTGGGGCGGATCACCGACGTCAAGCCGCTGGGCGGCGACGAGGCGGGAGTGCGGGTCACCGTGCGGGTCGGCGCAGGCTTTCTGCGCGACACGAACAAGCTGGGCGACTCGATCGCCATCCAGGGCGCATGCATGACGGTGGTGGAATTGTCCGCCGATTCCTTCAGCGTCGACGTCTCGCGCGAGAGCCTGCGGCGCACCGTCGGCCTGGACCAGAAAGGCGAGGTGAACCTGGAGCATGCCCTGCGCATGGGCGACTCGCTGGACGGCCATCTGGTGTCGGGCCATGTGGACGGCCTGGGCGAAGTCAGCCATTTCGGCCAGGTGGGCGAATCCTGGGATCTCAGGATCAGGGTTCCGCAGTCCATGGCGCGCTACATGGCGTACAAAGGGTCGGTCGCGGTCAACGGCGTGAGCCTGACCGTGAACCGGGTGGACGACGACGCGGCGGGCTGCGAAATCCACATCAACCTCATACCTCACACCGTCCAGGTCACGACCCTGAAGCACCTGAGCGCCGGCAGCCTGGTCAATCTCGAAGTGGACATGATCGCGCGCTACGTTGAACGGATGGCCGCCCTGGGGCGCTAGCAAGAATCCCTGATGGCATTGTGCCGCCGCCGTTGCTAAAGTAGGCGGCAAAAGGGGGTGAACATGCCAGAGCCGGAATACGACTACGTCATCGTCGGGGCGGGAACCGCGGGTTGCCTGCTCGCCAATCGGCTCAGCGCCGATTCCGCGCTGCGCGTGCTCCTGATCGAGGCCGGGGGCAAAGACAATTATCACTGGATACACATCCCGGTCGGCTACCTGTATTGCATCGGCAATGCGCGCACCGACTGGCTGTACAGCACCGAATCCGAGCCGGGACTGAACGGCCGGGTGCTGCGCTACCCGCGCGGCAAGACCCTGGGCGGCTGCTCCAGCATCAACGGCATGATCTACATGCGCGGCCAGGCGCGCGACTACGATCAGTGGGCCGCGTCCGTGGGCGATGACGCCTGGTCCTGGGACAACTGCCTGCGCGACTTCAAGGCGCACGAAAACCATTACCGGCTGGATGCGCACCCGGGCAAGCACCCCGCCCGGCAACGGCCCGAACAAGAGCGCTTCGCCCGGTTCCATGGATCGGGCGGCGAATGGCGCATCGAAAAACAGCGCCTGCGCTGGGACATCCTCGACGCATTCGCGCAAGCGGCGCAACAGGCCGGCATTCCCGCCACCGACGACTTCAATCAGGGCGACAACGAGGGCGTGGGCTATTTCGAGGTCAACCAGAAGAACGGCTGGCGCTGGAATACGGCCAAGGCCTTCCTCAGGCCGGCCTGCCGGTCGCGGCCCAACTTCACCTTGTGGACCGATTCCCAAACCGAGAGCCTGATGCTGGAACGCCGGCCGGACGGCGGGCTGCGATGCACCGGCGTCATGCTGCGCCGGGGCGGGGCGGCCGTGGCCGTGAAGGCCCGCAAGGAGGTCATCCTGAGCGCGGGCAGCATTGGTTCGCCCCAGTTGCTGCAGCTGTCGGGCATCGGCCCGGGCGAATTGCTGCAGCGGCATGGGATCGCGGTGCTGGCCGACAAGCCCGGCGTCGGGGCCAATTTGCAGGACCACCTGCAGATACGCAGCGTGTACAAAGTGCAGGGCGTGCACACCCTGAACGTGATGGCGGCCGGTCTGTGGGGCAAAGCGATGATAGGCCTGCAGTATGCCCTCAAGCGCAGCGGGCCCATGAGCATGGCGCCGTCCCAGTTGGGGGCCTTCACGCGCAGCGACCCGTCGCGGCCCCACCCCAACATCCAGTACCACGTGCAGCCGCTGAGCCTGGAAGCCTTCGGCGAGCCGCTGCACCGCTTCAATGCCTTCACCGCCAGCGTCTGCAATCTGAACCCGACCAGCCGCGGCAGCGTGCGCATCAAGAGCCCCCGTCCCGAGGACGCGCCCGCCATTGCGCCCAACTACCTGAGCACCGAGGAAGACCGCCGGGTCGCCGCCGATTCGCTGCGGATCACGCGCCGCATCGTCGCCCAGCCCGCGCTGGCGGCCTATCGGCCGCAAGAGCACAAGCCGGGCGTCCAGTTCCAGTCCGACGAAGAGCTCGCCCGCCTGGCGGGGGATATCGCCACCACCATCTTCCACCCGGTGGGAACGACGAAGATGGGCCGGGCGAACGATCCGGCGGCGGTGGTCGACGCCCGCCTGAGAGTGCACGGCGTGCAGGGCTTGCGGGTCGTGGACGCCGGCGTCATGCCCGCCGTCACCAGCGGCAACACGAACAGCCCCACCCTCATGATCGCCGAAAAAGCCGCGCGCTGGATACTGGCCGGAGAATGACCCCGGCCGCTGCGCTGGCGGCGGCCGGGGTGTCAAGACCGGCGCCGTCGACGCCTGCATGCACAGGGCCGCCCAATTCTGATAGAATAGCGGACTTCGCTTTGCGCAATGGTAAATTGCCGCGCAAAGCCGACAGGACAGGTGGCCGAGTGGTTGAAGGCGCACGCCTGGAAAGCGTGTATACGTGAATAGCGTATCGGGGGTTCGAATCCCCCTCTGTCCGCCAGGTATTCATCCAAGATTGTCTCGCAATATCTACCAAGCCCACATGTTTATTAGCATGTGGGCTTTTTGGTGTCTGGTTTGGTTCATTGTCATCTATGGACATATACCCCCATCGGGGGGTAGATTTGGGGGTATTGGCAATGCTTCCAGATTGGATACCCCCAGATGGCACTTACAGACACCACCATAAGACAGAAGGCACGTCCCCAGGCTAAAGCGTTCAAGTTGGCTGATGGCGGCGGGCTATTCCTATTCGTTACCCCGACAGGCTCCCGGCTATGGCGTTGGAAGTACCGCTATGATGGCCGGGAACGGCTGATGAGTTTTGGAGCATACCCCGCTGTGTCTTTGGCGCAGGCGCGGGAACTGCACAGGCGAGGGCAGGTGCTGCTAGCGGCTGGTACAGACCCGATGGCTGCAAGGAAAGAAGATAAACAGGCTGAGACCATGACGTTTAAGGCGGTGGCCGAAAAGTGGTTCGAGCACTGGAAACCCAGCAAGACAGAAAAACACGCTACGGAGGTATGGCGGCGGCTGGAGCTAGACATTCTGCCTGGCTTGGGTAGTACGCCAGCTAATGCCTTGACGCCTGCCCAGATACGTGACTGTATTAAAGCCATCGAAAAGCGAGGCGCACTGGACATCGCCAAGCGCCAGCTACAAAAATGCAGCCAAATCATGCGTTATGCGGTGGCCCACGATCTAGCCGAGCGCAACCCGGTAGCCGACGTTCAACCGTCTGATATTCTGCCAGCACGCAAGAAACGTAATTACTCCCGCGTTGATGCCAAAGAGTTACCGCAACTGCTGCGAGACATGGACGGTTATGTGGGCGGCGAGCATACGCGACTGGCCCTGCAACTAATGGCGCTTACGTTTGTTCGGACCGGTGAACTGATCGGTGCAAAGTGGGGCGAGTTCGATTTGGATGCTGGCCGCTGGAGTATCCCTGCTGAGCGTATGAAGATGCGCACCCCACACATTGTTCCATTGAGCAAGCAGGCATTGGACGTACTGCGAAAGCTGCAAGCTCTATCCTTTGGCCGTGAGTTTGTCTTTCCAGCGGATACCGGCAAGCCTACGCACATGAGCAATAATACTATTCTGTACGCCCTGTACCGCATGGGATACCGGGGGCGTATGACCGGACATGGCTTCCGGGGCGTGGCGTCCACTATCCTGCATGAGCAAGGGTGGCCCCATGAGCATATCGAGCTGCAGCTTGCTCACCAAGAGCGTGACGATATATCGGCGGCGTATAACCATGCACTGTATTTACCCCAACGGGGCAAGATGATGCAGGCGTGGGCCGATCATTTGGACGTATTGCGTGTTGATAACGTGGTTGCAATGAGGCGCGCATAGCATGGCTGGGGTTGAGAAAAAAGCCAAGAGAAGGGCAGCTAAGAAGCAAGGCATAAAAAATCCTGTCGCTTATTCATGGGTTGGCGACGTGGACACCACAATGCCTGATGAGCAGACCCTCCTGGGGCTAATAAAAAAGCTAGACATTACATCGACCGCCAGCAAACACGTTGAGGGCGCTCTGTTTTTTTGGATTGGGGAGTTTCGCCAGCGGATGGGCTACCTGGTGGGAGCGTATCGGGCACGCACCCATATTAATGAGCTACGCGCCACACCACGAGACCAGAGGGCATACGCTGCGCGCTTGGAAAAGTATGTGACTAAGACGGGCACAATGCCGGAAGGCCCGCATCATTGGCCCCCGTCGGTTCGATACAACAAGGCCGTTATTGATGGCGCCCATCCTTTGGAGGCGGTAAAGCAGTACAACAGGAGGGTGCACGAAACCAATGCGACACCAGGGCAACCGACCGCTATCGACAAAGATTGTTTGATAGTCGATGCTGACGCTCTTATTAAGAGCTATGGGGTACGTAACGCTGAATCAAGGCAGTACGCAGAGCTGGTGCTGAAAGCCAGCGGCGTAGATGTGCCCGACATTGGCGATAGTGACGGCAGGGCGCTGCGCATTATTTGCGCCAGGTGCCGAAGGTGACGCGACAGTATGGGTGCGACGGGGCAGTAGAGCACAAAAAACTGCAAATACTTATCCTAGGCGCAGTGTCTCGCGGCTGATGTAATGGCTTCAATCCAGCGAGGTGGCTGGACGTTCTATAAGGAGCCATTATGCAGATTCAGACGCCCGCAGTATTACGCCCACGGGACGCCGCCCAATATATTGGTTTCGGTCTGTCCACTCTTTGGAGCCGAGCAAAAAACGACCCGACATTCCCCCAGCCGCGCAAACTCGGCCCGCGTATGACGGCCTGGATGCGGGCCGACCTGGACGATTTCCTATCACGCCAAACTGGAGCTAGCCAAGTTGCAGGGGGTGAGCAATGAGTAACAACCCCATAAAAAAACAGACCCCGCTGGCGGGCGGGGTCTCAGGAAGCAGCCAACAGTCCAATCTGAAGAACGCTACCTATAGCTATGGTTACGATGGTAACACGGCCCAGTCAAGCAAAATAGCATTAGGGCTATCTACCACAGCCAAAGTATTGCTGCGTGGGCTGAAACCATGGAACAGCTGGTGCACCTGGGTCCAGCCAGCCCCTGATTATTTCCCTGGAGCAGTCAAAACGGCTAAGTGCCGATTCTGCGGCCAACCCCACTTTTTTATTGGCCGCACTGCCCCTGATGACCCTGGTATTAGGTCGCTACCTTGTGGCCCCGCTGACTTTCTATATGAGTGGCAGGTGCCGCCTTATCCTCAGGTAACCGTGCTGAGGGAGGCGTAAGCATGGAATCAATGACCTTTGCTCAAAAAGCTCAGCCGCTAATCGCCCGTGGGCTTGCAGTGTTCCCGTGCAAACCAACAAAAGCGCCGTTCACGCCCAGGGGGTTGAATGATGCCACCGCCGAGCTAAGCCAGATCGAAGCCTGGGGGAAGAAATACCCTCATGCGCTGGTGGGTGTGCCTACAGGGCAACAGGGCATGTTCGCCTTAGACATAGATCGGAACCATGCTAACGGCGCTGATGGGTTCGCAACGGTTGCGCAACTAGGCTGGGAGTTGCCTCCCACGCGGACCCACCACACCCGATCAGGCGGCGTTCATATGTGGTTCAAAGCGCCCGAGGGGGTGGCCATTAAATCCAGTGCTGGTAAGCTCGGCCCTGGCTTGGATGTGCGGGGGACCGGCGGCTACGTGGTGGACTGGTCCGCTGAAGGGCTGGCGGTCGACCATGCCGACACAATCGCCGATGCTCCCGAGTATTTGATGGCTTATTTGAATGAGGGTGGCCGGGGTGGAGCCAAGCAGGTGGATACGCCCCCCACTGCTGTACTCCCCAACATACCCACTACGCTCATGGCGGTAAGCAATGATGACCTGGGTGGAGGGCCGCTAGGCTTGGATCAAGGGCAAATCGACAAATTGCTTGCCGTGCTCGATGCGTCCATGCCTTACAGCGGCTGGCTGGTCGTCGGTCAAGCCCTGCACCACGAAACCAGTGGTGGGGAGGTCGGGCTTGATGCGTGGGTTGCGTGGTCAGGTCGAAGCGACAAATTCCCTGGCGAGGCCGAGCTTGCTTCTAAGTGGGCAGGTTTTGGAAAGTCGAGCGGCCCTCAAATCACCATGCGCAGCGTTATTCGCATGGCACGCGAAGCCGCCCCCGGCCCTGTGGCTAACGTGCAAACCCCAGCCGCTACGCCACCACAGTCTCCACAGCGCTACCTTTACGCGGGCGGCGAGTTTAGCGTAGGGGGCGATGGTGTCGTGTTCAGCACTACAGGCAGCGAGGGCGAGCCACAAAGAACGTGGGTTTGCTCACCACTGCATGTTACGGCCCAGACCCGCGACACACGCTCAGGGGAATGGGGGCGACTGCTATCTTGGCGAGATGCCGACGGTCAGCCACACCAATGGGCTATGCCGCTGGAGCTATTGCAAGCCGATGGTCTGGAGGTGCGTAAAGAGTTGGCGCGGCTCGGGTTGACCATCGCCCCAGGCAAGAAACCCCGCGATCTATTAGCGGCCTATCTACAAGTGGCCCAGGTACAGACCCGCGCTAGGTGTGTTGAGCGGTTGGGGTGGCATGGCGACGTGTACGTAACCCCAAGCGAAGCTATCGGCCAGACGAGCGAGATTGTCGTTTACCAAAACGTGCATGCCCTGGAGCCTGCGCTGTCGGTGGCGGGCGCTGTAGCGCAGTGGCGCGATAGTGTCGGGCGCTTCGCCGCTGGCAACAGTCGAGTCATGTTCGCGGCGTCCCTGGCGCTGGCCGCGCCCCTGGCCGATATCGTGGGCGAGGATAGCGGGGGATTCCACCTGCGTGGCGCCTCGTCCACGGGTAAGACAACGGCACTGCATGTTGCTGCCAGTATCTGGGGAAATCCAAAGGCTTATGCCAGGACATGGCGCAGCACTGTTAACGGTCTGGAGTCGTTGGCTCAGATGCATAACGATGGACTACTGGTTTTGGACGAACTGAGCCAGTGTGATCCGCGTGAGGTGGGCGAAGCGGCTTACATGCTTTCCAATGGACAGGGGAAATCACGCGCCACCCGGATGGGTACGGCGCGTCAAGCAGCCCGCTGGAGGTTGATGTTCTTGTCCGCTGGAGAAGAGGGGCTATCGGGGCTCATGGGTCGTGCAGGGCAACGTACCAATGCAGGGCAAGAGGTAAGGCTGGCTGATATTCCAGCGGATGCAGGCACTGGGCTGGGGCTGTTCGAGGTTCTGCACGACCAGGAAAGCCCTGCAGCCCTTGCCCTGGCAATCAAAGATGCTGCCGCGAAGTACCACGGTGCTATAGGTGTCGCATGGTTACGAGCCATTGTCGCGGGCCGCGCACGGTTGGCTGACCGCGCACCGGCGGGAATCCAGCGTTTCGTACGGGAGGTGGTGCCACCCAATGCCAGCGGCCAGGTGCAGCGTGTCGCCCGTCGTTTTGCCCTAGTGGCCACGGCGGGGGAAATTGCCACGGTGCTAGGGCTTACAGGGTGGGGGCCGAACGAGGCGAGCGAGGCCGTACGCAAATGCTTCGCGGATTGGCTGGCAGAGTTTGGTACGGGTAACCGAGAGTCACGGGCCATATTCGCCCATGTACGCAAGTTCTTTGAAGCTCATGGCCAAAGTAGATTTGTCACACTGCGCGATGACGTGCCCGTGGAGGGCGTAGTGGCTAATCGGGCTGGCTTCGTTCGTAGGCTACCCGACGACACCAAAGAGTATTGGGTATTGCCTGAAACGTTCAGCACGGAGCTATGCGCGGGCTTTGACAAAAAAATGGTTACCCGCGAGTTGGTCGCCGCTGGCTGGCTCATTCCGCCCACCGGTGAGCGCCACATAGCCCAGCGCAAAAGTATTACAGGCATGGGGCGCCCCCGCGTGTATGTGCTCTCCGCCAGCATGTGGGCCAGCGACGGATAAAGCCTACGCTAAAAGTTGTGGGCCACGTGGACCATTGCGGGCAACACGCATGAATAAAGGCTTTGAGCTGGTCCACAGGTCAAAAAACGTGTGGACCATTGTGGACCAGCCAGGCACAAATCAGATATTTTTTGATCTTTTTGATGAAAACCTAGGCCCGTGGTCCACCGTGGTCCACATAAAAAATAAGGTGTGGACCAGCTATAACCCGCATGGATAAAGGCTTGGCCGCAATGGTCCACGTGGTCCACACAAAAACATATGTTTTTACTAGCCGCGAGAATGGAGTACGGCATCATGACGACAAACAATGCAGCGAGCGTTCTTATCCTGGCCGATAGTTGGGCCTCGACCGTGGCAGCCACCGGCAAAACGGTACAGATGCCGGGCGACGACATTGCCCCACTGCGTGACGCCAATGGGACGCAGACCAATGAGGCCCGGCTGGCCGCCCAGATGAAAGATTTGGACCGGTTATTTGTTGGACTGACCCAGCGGGCTGCAAGGTGCGGCGATGCCAACCAGATTAGTATGCTGCTAGGGTTAGCTCTGCGCTGCCAGCGCCATGGTGTGCAGACAGCAGTAGCTTTGCATGAGCTGCAATCCAAATCACGCCGCCCTGTTGTGGATATCGAAGATGTAGACTAGCCAGTGGCAGCAGTAGCCGTCGGTCTATAACCAGAAACAAACTATACAAAGCCATGGCTAGAAGGTGGTCATCTCAACAACTAGCGGTCCAGCGGCAGGCTATCCGTCAGTGGGAGCCCTGGACTGCATCAACCGGACCTACGTCGGAAAAAGGACGGGCGCGTGTTAGCCAAAACGCCAACACACACGGCACACACAACCGGCAAGCGCAAGAGCTGCGACGTGCAGTTGCGGCCATACTGGCTGAGATCGAGCCAGCAGATGATTAGCTATAACGAATCCCACCATAGCGGTTATTTACATAACAATGAACGGGAGACTTGTGACGCACTGATAATGGTGCCTGTTGAGTCGACATTCAAGCCTGTCCGGCAATAGCCTCGCACGGCGGCATTAGCGGACCCGAACAGTTCTTCCCATGTGTATACCGTCACGTTACCGGGGATTGTTGTGGTGGACTGTGGTGGCCCCAGTTCCTGCATGGCTTCGCTGATATTTTTGCCCTTCCATTTCGCCGTAACGCTCTCCGATGTTGGTGTGGCGCAGCCAATAAGGGCCATGCAAGCAAGACCGATTATGAGTTTTCGCACGATGCCGCCCTTCCTTTTGAGTTGTTTTGTAAGAAACAATATGTGGCGTTATGACTTATTAAGTCACGCAGTTATTGATTGGGTATCATATCCCGTGGTGTTGGATACGGCAATATTCCAGCATGCGGGTATGGCAAGACCATCCCTAAAACACGCTGGTGACCCTGCACTAAAAAGCATTGGGCAAGCAATACGAGCGCTGAGAGCTGAAGCCGATTTATCGCAGGAATCGCTCGCTCACGAAGCCCGTATAGACCGTAGCTATATGGGCGGGATAGAGCGCGGCGAACACAATCTATCCATCATCAACTTGCAGCGGATATGCAAGTGCTTAAAGGTCGAGGTATGGGAGCTTTTAAAACGGGCTGGCGTGTAGTCTTGCCAGAAGCCATGGGAAGGTCGAGGTGGTGGATGACTGAAGGTTTACGCCCACCACTGATAGATGACCGACGCGCCCGTAGTGCGACGCTGCGTATGTGAGCAGATCGTTCAGCCACGGATGCTTGGGCGAGCCATGCCAGCCTTTTTAGCCAGGTAGCCGTGGGTGCGGCGGGCTACATCGCCCGGAAAAACCGTTTCTGTTTTTCTGGTGCTATATGTAAGAGACCCGGGAAAGGGGATACCCCCCACCCCGCGCCGTGTCCACAGTGGGGACCCCCACCCCTTAGAGGCGGACTACCGCGCCAAGTCGCTACGGGCGGGTGCTCCGGTTCATGGCGTGACAAGCCCAGCACATCAAGACTGGGGGTATTTATGGGGGTATCTCAGTGGTTGATCTTATTCAGGCCTTTTATTCATGCGGCTTTCTGGCTTGAATGTGACTCCCCCTCTGCCGCCAATTTACCGTCCATGGGCTTCCATGGAAATCTACAGAACCCGCATAAACACTAGGTTTGTTCGGGTTTTTTTGTATCTGGACGTCCAGGCATGGGGCAGGGATGGCCGTAGGCGAGCTCGATGGCCTGCCGGAGAAAATCCGTATTCTGTTCCATCGGTTGATTCCTTGTGAAACTTCAGTGTCCGCCGGCAGCCAGCAGTGCGCTTTCGATCTCGCGGTAGCCTTGTGAGCGTGCATGCTGCAAGGGCGTAACGCCGTTGTGATCGGCCAAATTGGGATTGGCGCCCGCCTTGAGCAACAAGCCCACAATCTGTTGGTGGCGCTCGCCTCCGCTGCCCAAGATGATGGCTTCGAGCAATGCTGTCCAGCCCAGATCGTTGACATGATCGACCGCTACGCCGGCGTCGATCAGTGTTTGCACCGTCTCGACATGGCCGCGTTCGGCCGCCGGAATCAAGGCGGTGCCCCCGTAGCGATTTGTGCTCTGAAGATCGGCGCCATGTGCCAGGGTTGCCTTCAGGATTTCCAGGTGCCCCCGAGCCCCGGCATACAGATAGGCGCTGTCGTTGATCCGGTCTTTTGCGTTCACATCAGCGCCGGCCGCGATGAGCGCGCTGGCGGCATCGACGTTATTCGCTCTTGTCGCGACCAGCAGGGCGGTCGAGCTCGTTGCGTCACGCGCCTCTATGTCGACGCCTTCCGAAACAAGCCGCTCGATGGCCGGCACATCGTCATGCTCGGCCGCAACATGCAGCGGATACCGATTCATGGATTCTCCTGAAAAGGCCTGCATGCTTGCAAGCATCGATACTGCGTAGACGATCGCGGTCAGTGATTTGACCATATGACCTCCGTGTATGGCATGGTTTGAAAGCGAGGGCGAAACGCACGCGTGGTGCGACCCGATCCCGCTGGTTGCTTGTCCGCCGGGTGACGCCATCGGGAGACTATATTCGATCGTATAGAGCGAGAGCACCGACGCTGGCATATCGCCTTTTCCGGCAGAGCAGCCTCCAAAGCCTTCCACGCAGATGGTCCTCGCCCTTGAAAACAGATGACTTACTGCGCGCCGATGGACTTGAGGCCCGCAGCTGCGCAATCGGCGTCGATATCGCCCGAGGGTGCGCCACCAACGCCAATGCCAGCCACTAATGCCTGGTCGAATTTGATGGGCAGGCCACCCGCCTGAATGATCATGCGCGAGTCCATATCGCGCATGCCGTCATTGGCCGGCTTGCTGGCGATGAAATCAGCCAGTCCCGCGGTGTCGCGTCCCATGGCTGCCGAGGTGAAGGCTTTGCCCTCCGCGCTGCGCACCGTGTGCGGGCCGGGGTTATCGCCAGCGGCCCGGGAATCCAGCAGGGTTGATTTTTGTGACGCTTGAGGACGAGGCAGGCCGAGCGCTTCGACAGCCTCGATTTTCGAAGCATCCCCAGGTCCACCACGAACGTGCAAAAGCACGGTTCTTTAGGGGTTAGCCCTAGTCCTGCGATCGCTTGTTTGTATCACCGGATACATCGTCTCCTGGCGAGCGATGCCAGACTACAGCCATTCCATAAACCGGGTGGCCGTCGGGGCAATCGTGCTTGCGGCCACCTATACCGGTGATCTTTCAGGAGCAATCGATGAGCAGATTCAAGACCCCTTTTGTTGGCCTCGCCTTGACTGGCCTAATCCTCGCGCAATCCGCGTTCGCCGATAACCGCCCCGAGCTGCGCCTTGGGATCGTCAACTCGGTCACCGGCGGCGCGTCCGCGATTGCCGCGGGCGCCGTGTCCACCATGGATTTGATGCAGAAAAAAATAGAGCAGGACAAGAGCTTGCCGTTCCGCGTGACCTTCATGAAATACGACGACGGCTCCGATCCCGCCCGCGCCGTCAATACCGTGCGCAAGCTGATCCAGGAGGACAAGGCGCACTTGGTGGTCTGCTGCACGACGACGCCGGCGTCGCTGGCCGTGAACACCGTCATCGAAGCGGAGAAGACGCCCAATCTGTCGCTGGCCGCCGCCGCGTCGGTCATCGAGCCCGCGCACGAGCACAAGTTCACGTTCAAGACGCCCCTGACCGACAGGCTGATGGTGAACTACACGATCGACTACATGGTCAAGCAGGGCTACAAGAAGGTGGCCTTCATGGGCCTGGAGGATTCCTACGGTGAAGGCGGCTGGGTGGAGTTCAGCCAGATCGCCAAGCGGAAGGGCCTGGAGATCATCGTGGCCGAGCGCTTTGCGCGTGGCGACACGAACTTTACGCCGCAGTCCTTGCGCGTGGCGCAGGCCAAGCCGGATGCGGTGTACTTCCACGCCATACCGCCGTCGTCCGCCTTGGCAACCGCTGCGCTGCGCCGCGTGGGGTACAAGGGGCCGGTCCTTCATGGAGCCGGTTCGCCGACGCCCGCTTTCCTGGCCGTAGGCAAGAACGCGGTGGAAGGCGCCATCGTGGGCACCGCGGCGCTGACGGTGCACAAACAGCTGCCGGCCGATCACCCGCTGCGCCCGACGATAGAAAAATTCGTGCAGATGTACGAGGCCGAGTATGGCGAGGGCAAAACGGACCTGTTTGCCGCCCAGGCCTACGATACCGTGAACGTGGCCATGATGGCGTTCAAGAAAGTGGCGCAGGACGGAAAGATCGCGGACCTGGCGCAAACCCGTCTGGCCATACGCGACGCGGTCGAAGGCATCAAGGAATACCACGGCGCCAACGGCATTTTCTCTTACAGCCCCGAAGATCACTTGGGGCTGGACAGCCGCAGCACCTTCCTGGTCCAGGTGAAAAACGGAAAATTCGAGTTGCTGGGTGACTGAGGATGGATCTGGACCTTCGCACTAGCCTGTTCCTTCTCGTGGACGGCCTGACCAACGGGGCCGTCTATTCCCTGGTCGGTCTGAGCCTCGTTCTGGTCTTTACGACGACGCGCGTCGTCAACATCGCCCAGGGCGAGTACGTGACCTTCGGCGCGCTCACGTTCGCCAGCTTTCTCGAAGGAACATTGGCGCCGTTGATCTACGTGGTTGCGGGCGGCGGCGCCGTCTGCATGGCGCTCGACGTGATGCAGTCGCTGCGCTTGCGGCGGAATCCCCTGCGTCCCGTGGTGGCCTATGGGGCGGCGGGATGCCTGCTCGCCCTGTTGACGTACGCGGCCTGGCAAACGCGGTGGACGGGGCTGCAGATGGCCGCGGCCCTGGCGCTGGTCGCGTCGGTCGGGCCCATCGTCTATCGCCTGACGGTGGAGCCCAAGCCGGGCAACTCCACGGTGGTGCTCGTCATCATCAGCGTGGGCGTTTCCATGATCATGCACCCGCTCGCGCTGCTGCTTTGGGGAGCCGATCCGCGCGCGGTGGCCCCCATCAGCGACGCCGGCTTCGAACTCGGGGGAATGGATATCGCCGCCCAGTCCCTGTTCATCATGGCCTTCTCGCTCGTCGCGGCCCTGGCTCTTTATCTGTTCTTCCACATGACCTTGACGGGCAAGGCATTGCGCGCCGCATCGCTCAACCGCGAGGGCGCGCAGTACTGCGGCATTCCCGTGATCATGGCCGGCCGCCTGAGCTTCTTTCTTGCCGCGGCGCTCTCCGGCGCCAGCGGGATGCTGCTTGCACCCCTGGTCACGGCGCACTATGAAATGGGTTTCGTCATCGGCCTGAAGGGCTTCGTCGGCGCCGCCACCGGCGGCCTGCTCGACTACCCCCTGACCGTTCTGGGCGTATTCATCGTGGGAACGCTGGAGTCGTTCGCTTCGTTCATGAGCAGCTCTTATCGCGATGCGATCGTGTTTGCGTTGGTCATACCCATCATGATGTGGCGCAATAGCCGCGCAGGCGCCGATCTCGACGAAGAACATTGAAAAGGCCGCGCTTCTCAGCTTTCCGGTAATGATTCAAATGAAACTAGAAAAATTCAGCTTTGCCGCCGTCGTCGCCGCGGTGGCCGCGTTGATCGTCGTGCTGCCGACGTATTATGTCGGCCTCCTGGCTCTCGCGGGCATCAATGCGCTGCTATGCATGGGGCTGGCCTTCTTGCTCGCGGCGGGCCAGCTGTCCCTGGGGCATGCGGCCTTCTTCGGCGTGGGCGCCTATGTCCCGGCCATTCTCGCGCGTGACCACGGCTTTGCGCCCCTGCTCGCCATGCTCCTGGGCGTCGTCGCCTGCATGGCCATGGCTTACGTGATCGGCCGGATCACCCTGCGCCTGAGGGGGCACTATCTGCCATTGGCGACGCTGGCCTGGGGCATCGTGATCTACGTCTGCTTCGTCGCGGCCATCGAGCTTACCGGCGGCGCGTCCGGTATGTCCGATATTCCGGCGCTCAGCATTTTCGGCCTCGACATGGGGACGCGGGAAATGTCCGCGCTGGTCTGGGTGGCCGTCGGGCTGGTGTTCGTCGCCCTCTGCCGCATTTATCGCGGGCGCCTGGGCCGCAGCGCGCGTGCGATCAAGGCCAGCCCCATGATGGCCGCGGCATTCGGGGTCGACGTGGCGGCCGTCAAGGTCAAGATTTTCGTGCTGTCGGCTGCGCTGGCGGCCTTGGCGGGCGGGCTCTACACCTATTACATGCGCTTCGTCAGCCCGAGCTCGTTTGCGATCGGCGAATCGTTCAACCTGCTGATCATGGTCGTGCTGGGCGGCTTCGTTCACCCCTTGGGGGCGATACTCGGCGTGCTCGCGTTCACCGCCATCAAGCTGGGCGCCGAGTATGTCTTCGCGAACCTGCTGGGCATTCCGGGCCAAATGGAAACCATGCTGTTCGGCGCCATTCTGATCATTGCCTTGCTGCGCTGGCCCAATGGCTTGCTCACCTGGTTCAAGCCGCAGTGGCTCAGCGCCGCCGACTACCGCGAACCGCCGGCGCCCGCTCCCTTCGTGCCGGGCGTCGATGCGCCGGGCGCCGATGCGCCGGGCGCCGGCGCGCCCAAGCGCGTTCTCCGGGCCGACGAGGTGGGCAAGAGATTCGGCGGGCTGCGAGCCTTGAACGGCGTGTCGATAGAGGTCCCATCCGCAAGAATCACCGGCTTGATAGGCCCGAACGGCGCAGGCAAGTCCACGCTGTTCAATGTCATGACCTCGGTGCTTCCCGCGACGGAAGGCCGCATCACCCTGGACGGCGAACCGTTGCCCAAGCGTTCTTGCGACGTCATCATGCGGGGCGTGGCCCGCACCTTCCAGCACGTGCAGCTGGTGCCCGGCCTGACCGTCCTGCAGAACGTCATGATAGGCGGGTATTCGCAGGGCCGCGCGGGGCTTTTCGCCGCCGCCCTGGGCCTGGACCACGAGGAGGAATCGGCCCTGGCCGCCCAGGCCCAGGCCGCGCTCGCCAAGGTCGGCTTGGCGGACGTCGCGCTGCGCTCCGTGGAGAGCCTGCCTTTGGGCAGCCAGCGCCTGGTGGAGGTGGCGCGGGCATTGATGGCGAATCCCGACGTATTGCTTCTGGACGAGCCGGCGGCGGGACTGCGCGGGCCCGAAAAGGAAACCCTGGCGGCGCTGATGCGCACGTTGAGGGACGAGCGCGGCATGGCCGTTCTCCTCGTCGAACACGACATGGACCTGGTGATGCGCTGCGTGGACTATCTCTTCGTGCTGAACTATGGCGCTTTGCTTGCCGAAGGCAACCGGAACGAAATTCAGAAAAATCCGGCGGTGATCGCCGCTTATCTTGGGGGCGATGCATGAATGCGCTTCAAGTAAAAGACCTGGTCGTGGCGTATGGGCAGGTCAACGCGATAGACGGCGTCAGCTTCGACGTGCCGCAAGGCAAGCTCGTGACGCTCATCGGGGCCAACGGCGCCGGGAAGACCACCTTGCTCAAGGCCTTGATCGGCGCGCTGCCGGCCAAGTCGGGCGCCGTCACCTTGAACGGCGAGGACATGGGCCGCGCGCCGGTGGAAGACAGAGTGCGGCGCGGCATGTTCCTGGTGCCCGAGAAGCGCTCGTTATTCGGGTCCATGAAGGTCGAAGACAACCTGTTGCTGGGCGCCTATTCCAAAAGGCACGATACCGATTTCGCCCAGGAGCTGGAACGCATCTACAAGCTGTTTCCGGTGCTGAAGGAGCGGCGCAAGCAGCTGGCCGGCACGCTGTCCGGCGGCGAGCAGCAAATGGTCGCCATCGGGCGGGCCTTGATCGCCCGGCCGCGGATACTGCTGCTGGACGAGCCGTCCATCGGCCTCGCTCCCTTGATCGTCCAGCAGATCATGGACGTCATCGTCGATCTGCGCCGGACCGAGGGCTTGACCATCGTCCTGGTGGAGCAGAACGCCCGCATCGCCCTCAAGAATGCCGACCTCGGATACCTGATCGAACTGGGCCGCATCGTGAAGTCCGGCGAAGGGGCCCAGCTTGCCGAGGACCCGGAGCTGTTGCGCAGCTACCTGGGCGTTCAAGGCTAGATTTTCATATGCTTGCGTGCAGGCGCAAATCACGGAGTCAATCGATGTTGCATCAAGCCAGTTTTCAGAGTTTGCGTGAGCGCTATCGGCGCAAAGAGCTGTCGCCGGTCGACGTGGCGCGCTCGGCATTGGACCATGCCGAAAGGGTAAACCCCCGCTTGAACGCCTTTGCATTGATCGACCGGGATGCCGCGCTGGCGGCGGCGCGCGCCTCGGAGCAGCGATGGCATTGCGGCCGGCCCGCGGGCCCGCTGGACGGCATGCCCCTGGCCGTGAAGGAGTTCGCCGCCGTAAGGGGCTGGCCGACGCGCCGGGGTTCTCTCGTCAGCAGCCCGCAGCCGGCCGAGCAAAGCACGCCGTTCGTGCAGCGCCTGGAAGACGCGGGCGCCGTCCTGCTGGGAAAGACGCGGGCGCCCGAATTCAACTGGAAAGGCGTGACGGACAGCCCCGGCTTCGGCATCACGCGCAACCCCTGGGATCTTTCGCTGACGCCCGGCGGCAGCAGCGGCGGGTGTTCCGCCGCGGTTGCGGCCGGCATCGTGCGCGTGTCGCTGGGCAGCGACGCGGGCGGATCCATACGCATTCCAGCGGCGTTTACCGGCATGCTCGGGCTCAAGCCCACATTCGGGCGCGTGCCGGTGGCTCCGCTGCCTTCAGCCTTTTCCAATGTCGTGCATACCGGCCCCATCGCCTCCGACATCCACGACCTGAAAGAGGTCTATGGTGTAGTCAGCGGCCCGTCCGCTGCCGACTGGACGTCCAGCCTTCCGGTTCCCGCGGTGGCGGGCGATTCGACCCGGCCGCCGGCATCCCTGCGTATCGGCCTGCTCGCATCGAAACGGTGGGACGACAGCGTTCCCGCGGTGAAGAAAGGCATGGCGCGGATGCTGGCGGTGCTGGCGCAAGCGGGGCTGAGCCCGCGGGAGGTGGACTACGACGTGGCCGCGGCGTCGGCCGTCGCAGCGGGCTTTTATCGCGTCGGCTGCGCGGCCGCGGTGCGCAATGTGGATCCGTCGCTGCACGCGCAGCTGGATCCCGGCCTCCTGGCGTTTTCGCAAGACGCCGCGGCGATGACGCTGCCGGAGTATTTGCTGCTCTGCCAGCAGCGCGACATGCATGCCAATCAGCTTTGCGCTTTGTTCGACCAGGTGGACGTGCTGATGCTGCCGACGCTGCCCATCTGCGCGTTCGAGGCGGGGCGCAATACGCCGGCGGGATGGCCCGGCGATGACTGGATGACGTGGAATCCCTATACGCCGGCCTTCAACGCCGCCCAGGCGCCCGCGCTGTCTTTTCCGGTATGGCCCGACGGGCATGGCGGCCTGCCCGTGGGCGTGCAGTTCGTCGCGCCCAAATATTGCGAGGACCGCTTGCTGGCACTGGCCGGCTTGCTGCAGGCAGAGCTGCCGATACGCGTTGCAGACTTGGACTGACCGCCTTGCATGTATCCAACGATACAGACGGCAAGGTTCGCCGAGGTCAGAATGGACACCAATACAGACCCGCTCATGCGGAAATGAGGAGCAAGAAGATGGAATACAACGTGGGGAAACCCGACTTCAACATCCTGCGCTTAGGCCATATCGAGTATCTCGTCACGGACTTGGCGCGGGCCCGCGATTTTTATGTCGACGTGATCGGCCTGTTCGAAACGGAGCGCGACGACGATCACGTCTATCTGCGCGCCATCGAAGACCGCGAGCACCATAGTGTCGTGCTTACGCGGTCGGCGGCGCCGGGCGTGGGGCATTTCAGCTTCCGCGTTTCCTGCGAGGAGGACCTGGATCGCCTGGCCCGGAAGTTCAACGACCTGGACTGCCCGATCCGGTGGCTTGCGCCCGGCGAGGAGCGCGGCCAGGGCCGTGCATTGCGCGTGCAGGATCCCCTGGGGTTCCAGGTGGAGTACTACGCATCGATGGACCAGGCGCCCTGGATGCTGCAGCAATACCACCTGCATCGCCATGGCTGCCCGACGCGGCTGGACCATCTCAATGTGCTGGTCCCCGACGCGCAGAAGGGGTTCGATTGGTATACCCGGGAGCTGGGCTTCTATTGCTCGGAATACACGCAGTCCGCGCCGCCCGAAGACAAGGTCTACGGGGGTTGGCTGTATCGCAAGGCCACCATCCACGACATCGCCGTGATGACCGGCAAGGGTCCCACCGTGCACCATGCCGGCTTCTCCGTCCTGGAGCCCATGGGCATCATACGCGCCTGCGACGCCCTGGCCGCGGCCGGCTATGCCGACAACATCGAGCGCGGCCCGGCGCGCCATGGCATCTCGAACGCATTGTTCGTGTACGTGCGCGATCCGGATGGCAACCGCTTCGAGCTTTACACCGGGGACTACCTGACGGTGGACCGCGACCAGGTTCCCAAGCGCTGGGAGCTGGACGATCCCCGCCGCCAAAGCCTTTGGGGGTCGCCGCCTCCGCGCCGCTGGTTCGAAGAGTCGATGGCCGTCATGTCGCTCGAAACCGGCGAGCCGATGCCGACCGCCGCGCCGCTTTCCCGCGCCATACCCAATTACGTCGATTGAGACCTGTTTCAGGAGTTTCCCGCATGAAGCGTGAAGTCATCGTGCCGGCCACCGGCCTCTTGCCCCATCGCCCCTACTCGCCCGCCATTTTGGTGGACAGGTTGCTGTTTGTCTCCGGCCATACGGGGTCGGACCCCGTCACGCGCGAGTTTTCCAGCGACGCCAGGGAACAGACCCGCCTGGCTTTCGAGAACATCGAAGCCGTGCTCAAGGCGGCCGGCGCGTCGATGGCGGACGTGGTGAAGGCCACCGTGTTCATGACGGACATGGCGGCGGATTTTTCGGCCATGAACGAGGTCTTCAAATCGGTCTTTCCGGACAGCCCGCCCGCGCGCTCCACCGTGGGCGTGGCCCACTTGGCCCGGCCCGGCCTGAAAGTCGAGATCGAAGTGGTCGCAATGGTCGGGTCCGGCGGCTGACGGCCCGACATCCGGGCGGCGGCCGCCGCCCACGCAACGCTAGAGATAAAACCATGGATAAGCTTCTTGTCGGGATGGGCGACAGTCCGTCCCTGCCTTATGCGCCCGCGACGGTCTGGCAGGACCTGGTCTTCGTCTCGGGGCAGGTCGGTTTCCGGCCCGGCACCCGCGACTTTGCGCCGGACATCGGCGAACAGACCCGCCAGGCGCTACGGAATGTATGCGCCTTATTGGCCGAGGCCGGTTCCGGGCCGGGCAAGGTCTTGAAGATGACGATATACATGACCGACATGACAGGCGAATTCGGCGCCATGAACGAAGTGTTCCGCGAGTTCTTCCCGCATGACCCGCCCAGCCGCACGACCGTCGGCATTTCACACCTGGGAAAGCCCGGGCTGAAGATAGAAATCGATGCGCTTGCCGTGCGCGCTGCCTGACCCACTGCGCCGCAATGTCTTTGCTTGTTACGCCGTTATACCGATAGCCCGAGAGATTCGTGATGATTCTGCACTTGATCAATGGCAAGACCGTTGAAAGCCCTGCTGTTATTGAAAACCTGAACCCCGCGACCGGCGAAGTGCTGGCGGAAGTTGCCATGGGCGGCGAGAAAGAGATCGGCCTCGCCGTCGAGGCGGCCAAGGCCGCCTTCCCGAAATGGGCGGGCCTGCCCGCCAAAGAGCGGGCGCGCATCATGCGCAATCTGGGCGATCTCATCGACCGCCACGTGCCCGAGCTGGCCGAGCTGGAAACCGACGACACGGGCCTGCCCATACACCAGACGCGGCATCAGCTGATTCCGCGCGCCAGCGAGAATTTCTATTTCTTTTCCGAGGTCGCGACGCGCCTGAATGGGCAGACTTTTCCGGTCGACAGGAGCATGCTCAATTACACCTTGCTCCAGCCGGTGGGGGTATGCGGGCTGATCTCGCCATGGAACGTGCCGCTGATGACGGCGACGTGGAAGGTCGCGCCCTGCCTGGCCCTGGGCAATACGGCCGTCCTGAAGATGTCGGAGCTGTCTCCCATGACGGCCGACCGGCTTGGCCGGCTGGCGCTGGAGGCCGGTGTCCCGGCCGGCGTGCTCAACATCGTGCACGGATACGGTTCGGAGGCGGGCGACGCCCTGGTGCGGCATCCGGACGTCAGGACCATCTCCTTCACCGGCGGCACCGTGACGGGGCGGCGCATCACCGAGCGCGCGGGCATCAAGCGTCTGTCGATGGAGCTGGGCGGGAAATCGCCGGTGCTGGTTTTCGACGACGCCGATATGGACCGCGCCCTGGATGCGGCGCTGTTCACCATTTTTTCCATCAACGGCGAACGCTGTACGGCCGGCTCCAGGATTTTCGTGCAGCGAACCATTTATGACCGTTTCGCCCAGGAGTTCGCCGCAAGGGCCGCGCGCCTGATCGTGGGCGATCCGCGCGATCCCGCCACCAACGTCGGCTCCATGATCACGCGCCAGCACTGGGAAAAAGTGACGGGCTACATCGAGATCGGCCGCCGCGAAGGCGCGACGGTCGCGGCGGGCGGGGGCGTGCCCGCCGGCTTGCCGGGGCGCGTGGCCAAGGGAAATTTCGTCCAGCCCACCGTCCTCACGAATGTGGATAACCGCATGCGGGTCGCCCAGGAAGAAATCTTCGGCCCGGTGGTGTGCCTGATTCCCTTCGACGACGAAGACGCCGGCCTGGCCTTGGCCAACGACAGCACATACGGTCTGGCTTCGTACATATGGACGCAGGACATAGGCAAAGCCCATCGCCTTGCCGCGGGCATCGAAGCGGGCATGGTGTTCGTGAACAGCCAGAACGTGCGTGATTTGCGCCAGCCTTTCGGCGGCATCAAGGACTCGGGCGTCGGGCGCGAAGGCGGGGACGCCAGCCTGGAGACATTCTGCGAGATCAAGAACATATGCGTGTCCATGGGCAGCCATCCCATCCCGCGCTGGGGCTGCGCCTGACGTCAGCGTTTCAAGGCTGGCGGGGCGGCTCGTCGGACAAGGGCCTCAGCAAGACGATCCGCTTGCCGCTGAAGTCCAGCACGCCGTTCCGTTTCAGCTTGTTCAGCACGCGCGTCACCGTGACGCGGGACAGGCCCGTCAGGTTGCCGATCTGCTCGTGGGTGAGGTCGACGGTGATGGCCCTGTCGGGTTCGGCCGGGTCCTGGTGCGTTTCCCGCAGCTGGTCCAGGAACTGGGTGATCCGCTCTTCCGGCGGATCGAAAATGGCCTGGCGTAGCCGCTCCACCATCTGCCGCTGCTTGATGCTGATCAGATAAAGCAGGGCCAGGGCCAGGGTGGGGTCATGGGAAACCAGTTCCCGCACCTGACTGACCCGAAAGCGCAGCAGCTGCGCATGCCCGATGGCTCTTGCCGACGATATGCGCGGCTGGTTCAAGAACGCCGCGGCTTCCCCGATGATGCTGCCGGGCCCCATGATGTTCAGGATGGATTCGTGGCCTTCTTCGCTCAGCATCGATACATGCATTTTGCCGGCCAGGACCACGTAGAACGAATCCGAGACCTGCCCCTGGTCGAACAGGCTCGCTCCGGCCGAGAGCTCGACCAAGGCGCCCAGATGCGTCAGCGACTTCAAGTACGCCGATTCCTCGCCCTGTGGTAGCCATGTTTCGCTGGCGGCCAGCTTGTGCGGGCCTTTGGGAGGTGTTGCCACGGTTTTCTTCGCTTGGTGTCTAACCGCAGGATTATAAGGCCCGTCGCCCATGGGCCCGCGGACGGCGCCGCCCGGCCGGTCCGGTCAGTAAGGGCCGGTTCCGGTCGCCGCAGGGGCCTCGGTTTCCTTGAAGGACTGCGCCAGCGCTTCGGTGGCCCGCGCCAGCAGGGTGGCGTCCACGCCGACCGCCACGAAGGTGGCGCCCCATTGCAGATACTGCCGGGCCAGGTCCTTGTTCGCCTGCAGGATCCCCGCGGCCTTGCCCGAGCGCACGATGCGCGCGATGGCGGACTCGATGGCCTGCGCCACCTCCGGATGGCCCGGATTGCCCAGATGCCCCATGCTCGCCGACAGGTCGGCGGGGCCGATGAATACGCCGTCCACGCCTTCGACTTCCAGGATGCCGTCCAGCGCCGCCAGCCCTTGCGGGGTCTCGATCTGGACCAGGACGCACATTTCCTGGTTCGCGCGGATCAGGTAGTCGGGGATGCGGTTCCACCGCGAAGAGCGGGCGATCGCGCTGCCCACGCCCCGTATTCCCGCGGGCGGATAGCGCACGGCGGCGACCGCCGCGGCGGCTTCTTCCGCCGACTGCACCATGGGCACCAGCAGGTTCTGCGCGCCCGCGTCGAGGATTTGCTTGATTTGCACGGCGTCGTTCCATGCGGGCCGGACGACCGGCGACACCGGATAGGGCGCCACCGCCTGCAGCTGGGCCAATGCGGATTGCAGGGTGTTCGGCGCATGCTCCATGTCGATCAGCAGCCAGTCGAACCCGGCGCCTGCGCAGATCTCCGCGCTATATCCGTTGGCCAGCCCGACCCACAGTCCGATCTGCGGCTGTTTCGCCGCCAGGGCGCGCTTGAAAGTGTTGGTGAGTAGATCCATGATGCATCACTTGAAGTGGCAATTGACCGAGCCCAGGGGGCCGTAATCGACGCAAAACGTATCGTTGGCCCGCGCCGCGACCGGTCGGGTGAACGAGCCGGACAGTATGGTTTCCCCTGCTTGCAGCGTTACGTTGTAGGCGGCCAGCTTGTTGGCCAGCCAGACGACGCCGTTGGCGGGGTGGTTCAAGACTCCCGCCGCAACGCCGGTTTCTTCGACCACGGCGTTGCGCAGCATGATGGCGCCGACCCAGCGCAAGTCCAGTTCCTTCATGCTCATGGGGCGGCCGCCCAGGACGACGCCGGCATTGGCCGCGTTGTCGGAAATCGTGTCGTAGACCAGGCGCGGCCGCCTGGTTTCCGGATCGATCTGGTGCGACCTGGCGTCGATGATTTCCAGGGCGGGAATGACGTAGTCCACGGCATCGTAGACGTCGAAAAGCGTGATGCCGGGACCTTGCAATGGCTTGCCCAGGATGAACGCCAGTTCCACTTCCACGCGCGGCACGATGAACCGGTTCAGCGGGATTTCGGCGCCGTCCGCATAGAACATGTCGTCGAGCAGGGTCCCGTAATCGGGCTCGTCGATCTGCGACGATTGCTGCATCGCCCGCGATGTCAGGCCGATCTTGTGTCCTTTGACGACCCGGCCTTCCGCAAGCTTTATATCCAGCCAGCGTTGCTGTATGGCGTAGGCGTCATGGATGTCCATGCCGGGGTGGTCCAGGGAAACTTGGCGGATTTGCTTGCGGCTGCGCTCGGCCTCGTGCAGCTTCTCTGCAATGGCCTGTAGGGTGAGATCATCTAGCATGGATGGGAATCAGGGCAAAATAAGTGGATGGGTGGGCCGGTTCAGCGGGGCAGGGCGGCAATCGTATTGACCAGCCTGCCAACGCCCGCAATCTCGGTCACGACTTCGTCGCCGACCTGTACGTTGACCACGCCGTCGGGCGTGCCGGTAAGAATCACATCCCCGGGCGACAGCGTCATGAAGCCGCTGAAATATTCGATCAGCGCCGCAATATCGAAGACCATGTCGCGGGTATTGCCGCTTTGCGTCTGCACGCCGTTGACCGTCGTCCGCAGGTCGAGATTCATGGGGTCGGGTATGTCGTCGCGGTCCACCAGCCAGGGGCCGAGGGGGGTGCAGGTGTCCCGGCTCTTGACCCGGAGGTTGGGCCGGTACCAGTTTTCCAGATAGTCCCGCAGGGCGTAGTCGTTTGCGACCGTATAGCCGGCAACATGGTCATAGGCCTGTTCGCGCGGTATGTTGCGCCCCGTCTTTCCTATCACCACGGCCAATTCGCACTCGTAGTGCATGAAGGCGACGTCGTCCGGCCGGAAAGTGATGCCGCGATGGCCCACGAAAGTGTTGGCGGCTTTCAGGAAGCCGAGAGGCTCGGGCGGCGGCCGGAAGGCCAGTTCCTTTGCGTGGTCGGCATAGTTGATGGCCAGGGTGAACGTCGTGCGCGGTTCGACCGGCGGCAGCCATACGGCCTCGTGTTCTTCCAGCAGCGTGCCGTCCGATAGCTGAAGGCGTCCGTCTGCGGCCTGGGTGGCGTGGCAAACCGCGCCGTTATGGAGAATGCGAGCGTGTTTCATAATGAGCGTGCACCGGCTTGGAAGGAGGGCTTCATGGGAAGAGCAGCCGGTTCGTCAGCGTTCCGACTCCCGGGATGGCGATCTCGTACTGCTGGCCCGCGCGGGCGTGCGGGGACCCGGCGGGCACGCCGACCAATAACAGATCGCCGGCCTCCAGGGTCATGAAGGCGGTGACGTCTTCGATCAATGAGGCGACGGGGCGGATGAGATCGCCGGTATTGGCTTGCAGGACGGTTGTCCCGTCGATGCTTACGGTGATGTCCAGCCGGTCGGGGTCATGGACCCGGCCGGCCGGCGCGATGGCGGACATGGGGCAGAACCCGTCGCGGCATCGCTGCTTCAGGGCGGGGCGATAGTAGTTCGTATGCGGCACGGATAAATCCGCCACGACGCGGTAGCCGGACACATAGTCCATGGCGGACGCGCGCGCTACGCGGGTGGCGCGCCGGCCGATGACGACGCCCAGGCAGGCGCCGACTTCCACCTCGGCAACGTCCGAAGGCAGCGTGATGGCTTGCCCGTCGGCCGCATACGTGTTGGCGGGCTTGATATACAGCACCGGCGCCACCGGCGGCGCCTTGTACGGAGCTTCCGACATGGCGCCGGCCAACGCCTCGTATGCCTGGCGGTAATTCAGCAGGACGCCGACCACCGTGCGGGGCTGGATTCCATCCGGGAGCTCAAGCATCGTCGCTCCTTTGGCCGGCCCGCGCTTTCAGGTAGTCGCGATAATTGTTGAGCTTGTAGTTGAACTGCGGATGGGCTTCCTCGATCTGCAAGGAAATGCCCAGCGGCCGCTGGGCTATCAATGGGTCCAGGTAGTCGCCCAGCGCGCCGAACACCCGTTCCCCCAGGGCGGACTTTTCGGCGTCCGACCGGCCCGGGCCGATCTTGACGAGCACGTGCACGAATCCATTGTCAGGATGACCGTCGACGATGAGGTAGTTTTCCACCGGCACGGCCCGCGTGCGCGCGCCGGCGAACGGGAAAATGGAACCGTCGTCGATGACGGCGTCCTGCACCGTCTGCAATAGGCGCGGCACGTTCAAGGCGTCCGATAAATTGGCCGAATACTCGACCCAGATGTGCGGCATGGCGGCCTCCTCCGATATAGTTAGCAGTGTTAATGATATAGGAGAAGAACGGCCGCGGCAACCAGCACGATGGCAACTTATTCCGGATTTTTTGGCGCCAGTAAAGTCAGGGCGGTGTCGATGTCGCGATAGAGGTTGTCCAGGCGTTCTTTGCCCAGCTTTTGCTCCAATTCGCGGTATTGGATGTCTACTTGCGCACGCAAGCGGGCGATCAAAAGTCGGCTTTTTTCGGTCAGGCCGATTTCCTGGCGCCTTTGGTCATATAGAGAACGCGACCTGGCGATGAGGCCCGCCTGCTCCATGCCGGCCAGCATGCGCGCCAGGCTGGGGCGCAGAATATGGCAACGGGTCGCGATTTGATTCGGCTCCATCGGCCCTTCCTCGCTGAGCGTGCGGAGCACCCGCCACTGTTGTTCGCTCACCCCCGCTTCTTGCAGAATGGGGCGGAAATACGACATTAAAACCTCCCGCGCATGCAGCAGCAGGTGGGGAAGGTTGCGGTGACGGGTGGGTGGGGCGTTCATAGGGGTATGGTACTAAAGTCGGGAGGCGGAATACAGGCAGGCGAATGGTACGATGACTGCGAACTATGGTTGTTGTTACAGGAGGCTGTCATGTCCACGACGGCAAAGCATGCCACAAAGAAAAAGGCATTGTCCGCCCAGGTCGCTGACGAGCTGCGTTCGCAGATACAAGGCGGCAGGTATGCGCCGGGCGATAAATTGCCCACGGAATCGACACTGGTGCAACAGTTCGGCCATAGCCGGACCGTCATCCGCGAGGCCGTTGCCGCGTTGAGGGCCGACGGCCTGCTGGAGTCGCGCCAAGGGGCGGGCGTGTTCGTGCTCGCTCCGCCGGAGCAGCCCGAACTGCTGATGCTGCTGACGCATGCCACCGACAAAATATCGGACATCATCGAGGAACTGGAACTGCGCATAGGGGTGGAAGTGGAAGCCGCCGGGCTGGCCGCGCAGCGCCGTTCTCCCGCCCAGGAAGCGGAAATCCAGGCCCAGCTCGATCGCTACGCGCAGCTCGCCAAAGAGAACCAACCCACCGACGAGGCGGATTTCTGCTTCCACATGGCGATCGCCGCGGCCACCAATAACGCAAGATTCAAGACTTTCCTCGAGCACATCGGCCGCCGCATGATTCCACGCGTCAGGTTTCGCGCCGTCACGGGCGGCATCGATCTGCCCAGCCGTGACGACACGATTCTCGCGGAACACGCCGCCATCGCCGCAGCCATCTCCGCGGGCGATGCCCACGGCGCCCGTGAAGCGATGCGCATGCACTTGCAGATCGGCCTGCAGCGCTATCGGGCAATGACGCGCGCCATCGCCGCCGCCGAGCGCCGCTAAAGTTCCTGCATTCCGGGTGTGCCTGACTGCGCGAATGAAACCGCGCGGACGATTGACTGATGCCTTTTTGAAAGTTATATTATGACTTACCAACAAGTGGTATTATAACTTCATAGGGTGGTTCTCAATGTCTCCGCAGGAACTCAAGGTACGCATTTCCGCCGGGCTGCTTTCATTTCCGGTAACGCATTTCAATGACGATCTCAGCCTCAATCTGGACAGCTATGGTTCGCACGTGAATTGGCTCTCGGGCTTTGACGCGGCGGCCCTGTTCGCTGCGGGAGGCACGGGCGAAATGTTTTCCCTCACCCCGCAAGAAATCGCCGACGTGACCCGCACGGCCAAAGAAGCGTCGGGTCCGGTGCCCATCATCGCGGGCTGCGGCTATGGGACGGCCCTGGCGAAGGATATCGCCCAGCGCGCCGAAGCCGCCGGGGCGGACGGCCTGCTCTTGCTGCCGCATTACCTGATGAACGTGCCCCAGGAAGGCATTTATCAGCATGTCAAGGCGGTTTGCGATTCGACCGGGCTGGGCGTGATCCTGTACAACCGCGCGAACTCCGTGGCCACGGCCGACACGATCGGGCGCCTGGCCGACGCCTGTCCCAATCTGATCGGCTTCAAGGACGGCACAGGCAAGACGGACCTCGTGCGCCACATCACCGCCAAGCTCGGGGATCGTCTTTGCTACATCGGCGGCATGCCCACCCACGAGCTCTATGCCCAGGGCTTCAACGGCATCGGCTTGACGACATACTCGTCCGCCGTGTTCAACTTCATGCCGGAAATGGCGTTGCGGTTCTATAAAGCCTTGCGCGCGAACGATGAGGCCGCCATGGCGCGGATACTGGACCGTTTCTTCTTCCCGTTCGTAGAGATCCGCGATCGGCAGCCGGGCTATGCCGTGTCGATCATCAAGGCGGGCGTCGAACTGATCGGCCGCACGCCCGGCCCCGTCCGTCCGCCCCTCACCAATCTCGACGCGGAAGAAAAAGAAATGCTCCGTGCCCTCATGGACAGCGCCGGCGGCTAAGGTTCCAATGCTGAAGCCCTGGCGGGGCATGCTTCCCGTCAGCTTGATTTTTGGCGTCCGGCCGCCCTTCGGCGGCCGGTGCGCAGTCGGCATATGGCTTAGGTTTTATGCTGAGGATGTTCCTTCCGGCGATACGATCTACACTAACGGTATCTCATCGATATCTCATATTCGTAAATCCAGGAGGAACTCCGCCCCATGAATGCAGCACATCCGAAACTCAGCTTGGAATCAGAAGCCCCCGCGTGGGTGCGCCATGCGCGGCTCAAGGAGTGGGTCGCGGAAATCGCCGCGCTGACCCAGCCCGACCGCATCGAATGGTGCGATGGTTCGCAAGCCGAGTACGACAGGCTATGTGAGGCCATGGTGCGCGCCGGCACGCTGCGCAAGCTGAATCCGGCCAAGCGCCCGAACTCTTATCTGGCATGGTCCGATCCGGGCGACGTGGCGCGCGTCGAAGACCGCACTTTCATCTGCTCCGAAAAGGAAGAGGACGCGGGCCCCACGAACAACTGGGCCGCTCCGGCGCAGATGCGCGCCACCCTGAACGGCTTGTTCGAAGGCTGTATGCGCGGCCGCACGCTGTACGTCATTCCGTTCTCCATGGGGCCGCTGGGCTCGCCCATTGCGCACATCGGCGTGGAGCTCAGCGATTCACCCTACGTGGTCGTCAATATGCGCATCATGACGCGCATGGGCCGAAAGGTCTACGACGTATTGGGGGAAGACGGCGATTTCGTGCCCTGCGTGCATTCGGTGGGCAAGCCGCTGCAGCCGGGCGAGGCCAACGTGCCCTGGCCTTGCAACGACACCAAGTACATCGTTCATTTCCCGGAAACTAGGGAAATATGGTCGTTTGGTTCAGGCTATGGCGGCAACGCCCTGCTGGGCAAGAAATGCTTTGCGCTGCGGATCGCCTCCAGCATGGGGCGCGATGAAGGCTGGCTGGCGGAGCACATGCTCATTCTGGGCGTCACCACGCCGGAAGGCAAGAAGATGCACGTCGCCGCCGCTTTCCCGTCGGCGTGCGGGAAAACCAATTTCGCGATGATGATTCCGCCCGCGTCGCTGCCCGGCTGGAAAATCACCACCATCGGGGACGACATCGCATGGATCAAGCCGGGCGCCGACGGCAGGCTGCGCGCCATCAACCCCGAAGCGGGCTATTTCGGCGTCGCCCCCGGCACCAACGAAAAGACGAACTACAACTGCATGGCGTCGCTGCGCCAGAACGTGCTGTTCACCAACGTGGCGCTGACGGACGACGGCGACGTATGGTGGGAAGGCATGGGCCCCGCGCCCGCGCATTGCCTGGATTGGCAAGGGCGCGACTGGACGCCCGACTGCGGCCGCAAGGCGGCCCATCCCAACGCGCGGTTCACGGTCTCGGCCGAGCAGAACCCGGCCATCGATCCGGACTGGGACAACCCCGAGGGCGTGGTCATAGACGCCTTCATCGTGGGCGGCCGGCGCGCGGACACCGTGCCGCTGGTCACCGAGGCCCGCAACTGGGTGGAAGGCGTCTACATGGCGGCCACGATGGGTTCGCAAACCACGGCCGCCGCGGCCGGCGCGCAAGGCGTGGTGCGGCGCGACCCCTTCGCCATGCTGCCGTTCTGCGGCTACAACATGAGCGACTACTTCGCGCACTGGCTGGCGCTGGGCGAAAAGCTGCAGGACGCCGGCGCGACGCTGCCGCGCTTCTTTGCGGTCAACTGGTTCCAGACCGACGGAAACGGCCGCTTCATCTGGCCGGGTTTCGGCGAGAACATGCGGGTGCTGAAGTGGATGCTGGAGCGCATCGAGGGCGTCGGCCAAGGCCGCGACACCTTGTTCGGCACGACGCCGCGCTATGAAGACATCAGCTGGAACGGCCTGGAATTCAACGAGGCCGACTTCGAGCGCATCACGGCGGTCGACGACGAGGCCTGGAAACAGGAACTCGCCTCCCATGCGGAGCTGTTCGAAAAGCTGCGCCACGGTCTTCCGGCGCAGTTGCGCGAGCACTGCCGGCGCCTGATGGAAAGCCTGGGCTGAGGCTGCCGCGGCACTCGTTCAACACAGGGGAACCCGATGACGACGCTATCCGCCGCACTGGGCCAGGCCATTCTGGATCGCGCGGCCGGCCTTGCCAGGCATTCCGACATGGAAGACGGCCTCACTTGCGCCTACTTGACCCCGGCGCACCGGGCCACGCAGGCGCAGCTGGCGCAATGGATGGAAGAAGCCGGCATGCGCGTCCGCATCGACGCCATCGGCAACGTGGTCGGCAGATACGAGGCCGATCCCGCCGTTGCCGAACCGCGCGTCCTGCTGACGGGTTCCCATTTCGATACCGTGCGCAACGGCGGGCGCTACGACGGCCGGCTGGGCATACTGCTGCCCATCGCGGTGGCCGGCGCCCTGCATGCCTCGGGGCGGCGCCTGCCCTATCATCTCGACGTCGCCGCCTTCGCGGAAGAAGAGGGCCTGCGCTTCAAGACCAGCTTCCTCGGCAGCAGCGTCTTGGCCGGGCGCTTCGACCCCGCGCTGCTCGAACGCCGCGATGCCGACGGCATCACCCTGCGCCAGGCCCTGGCCGACAGCGGTTTGCCGGGCGGCGGCGACCCCGAGGCCTTGCGCGCGGCGGCGATCGATCCCCAGTCCCTGCTCGGCTACATCGAAGTCCATATCGAGCAGGGGCCGGTGCTGTTGCACCAAGGCCTGCCTCTGGGCGTGGTGACGCAGATCGCCGGCAACAGCCGTTTTCTGGTGAACGTCGAGGGCCAGGCCGGCCATGCCGGCACGACGCCCATGAATCTGCGCAGGGACGCGGCCGCCGCGGCGGCCGAAATGGTGCTGCTGGTGGAGCGCCGCTGCCGACAGGCGCCCACTCTGGTGGGCACCGTGGGCCAGCTCCACGTGCCGAACGGATCGGGCAATGTGATCCCGGGCGCCTGCCAGTTCACGATGGACATACGCGCCGGCGAGGATCGCCTCCGTGATGCGGCCGTCGCCGACATCCTGGCGGGCATAGAAGAAATCGCCCAGCGGCGCGGCGTGAAGATCCAGCTGGACCGCGTGACGCCCGTCGCCAACACGCCTTGCGCGCGCCGGCTGATGGACCAGCTTGCGGCGGCGCTGAAGAAGCGCGGCCTGCCGGTCCACGAGCTGCCATCCGGCGCCGGGCATGACGCCATGATGATGCACCGGATCACCGACGTGGCCATGCTGTTCGTTCGCTGCGGCAACGGCGGCATCAGCCATAACCCGTTGGAAACCATCACCGCGGAAGACGCCCAGTTGGCGTGCGAGGTGTTTGCGGATTTCCTGAAGGATTTTTCCGCGTAGGTCTTTCACCGCGCCACCGCGGCGGGACGCCTTCAATCGGGACTGATGCCCAATTCCTTGATGGCGGCCGCCCAACGCCGCTGGTCCTGGCGCAGCTCGGCCTTGAATTGCCCGGCGCCGAGGCCTGGATACTCCAGCCCCATGCCGGCCATTTTCTGGGCGATTTCGGGCATTTTCATGATGCGGTCCAGCTCCGTCCAGATTTTTTCCCTGAGCGTCGGGTCCAGCCCTTGGGGGGCAAGCACGCCGTACCAGTTCGTCGCCTGGAAACCCTTTACCGTTTCGTTGGCGGCCGGAACGTCGGGCGGCAGCTTGCTGCGTTCGGGTCCCGTGACGGCGAGCAGCCGGACGGTCCCGGCTTCGACCTGCGGCAAATCAGTTCGGCCAGTGTCTGGAAGGGCTGCGGCGCGATGGGCGAGCTGAATTGGCGGGGCGGGCGGCCACGCCGGAACGCCGTAACATTGTCTTCGTAGTTCAAATGATTTATATTCTCCAAACATAGATCATTTGATTCTTATAAAGGGAGACAAAATGAACAGGCTATTCAGCATGCTGCGTCGTTTCAATCGTGTGGCCGCAGCGCTTGCCGGGGTGGCGGCATTCGCCGCTGCGCATCCGTCTTACGCTTGGCCGGATAAACCGATACGCGTCGTCATCCCCTTCGCTGCCGGCGGAACGACCGACATGCTCGGACGGCTGATGGCCGAAGGGATCGCGCCGATCCTCGGTCAGCCGGTCGTCGTCTCCAATAAAGGCGGGGCGGGCGGCAATCTTGGCGCCGCGGAAGTCGCCCGCGCGCCGGCGGACGGCTACACTCTGCTGCTGGGGACGCCCGGAACACAGATCATCAACGGCCTGGTCTATAAGAATCCAGGCTACGATCCGGTCAAGGACTTCAGTTCGGTCGTGTATATGGTCCGCGTCGCCAATGTCGTGGTCACCACGCCCGCCACGGGCTTTCGCAACATGCGCGATGTCATCGAAGCAGCCAGGGCGCAACCGGGCAAGCTCAATTGGGGTACGCCCGGAGTCGGCAGCTCGGGTCACCTGTCGCTTGAACTGATCAAGCAGCAGGCGGGGCTCGATATAACGCACGTTCCCTACAAGGGCGCCGGCCAGGCGCGCAACGACATGCTTGGCGGCGTCATTCAGCTGGCGGGCGACAATCTGCCCACCGCGCTTTCCGCGATCAAGTCGGGCTCGCTGGTGGCTCTGGGTGTGAGCAGCATGGCGGCTGACCCGACATTGCCGGAGGTCCAACCGATAGCGGCCACGATTCCCGGGTACGAGCTGAGTTCCTGGTTTGTGGTGATGGCGCCGGCAGGCACGCCGTCCGATGCGATCGGCAAATTGAATGCCGCGGTCAATCAGTGGCTGGAAAAGCCCGATACGCGGGCGCGCCTGGCGGACTTGGCGGCGGTGCCTGTCGGCGGTTCGCCGGAGGACCTCGCGGCTCACCTTCGCAACGAACAGCAGAAGTACGAATCCCTCATCAAGGCTGCGGGAATTTCCGCTCAATAATCCATTCCGGGGATTTGCAGAATGAGACCACCCATGCTTGCTCCATCCAAACCCAAACGACTGGCGGTGGCACGTTTTTGGTACGAAGGCAACGCATTCACGCCGCTGTCTTGCACACTGGGGGATTTCGAGCGCAAGGAATGGAGCATGGGCGCACCCGCGCTGGCCGCGGCCAAAGGGGTTGCGACAGAACTTGGCGCGGTCGTCGATTTCGCGGCCAGGCATCCCGATTGGGATGTGGTCGCCTTGCGCTGCGCATCGGCCTGGCCGGGTGGTCCGATCGAAGACCACGTCTATGACATGATCGAGCGGGACCTGCTCGATGGCTTGCTCAACGGAGCCCGCCAAGCGCCCTGGGATGCCGTCTACCTGTCGTTGCATGGCGCATCGATCACGCGCGCCCGGCAAACGCCCGACCTGGATCTCATACGTGCCGTTCGTGGCGTGGCGCCTCACGTGCCGTTGGGCGTCAGCTTCGATTTGCATGCGAACCTGAGCCCTGGGCTTGCCGGCTTGGTGGACGTGGTCAGCGGTTATAAAACATATCCGCATGTGGATCAATACCGGACTGCGGAACGGGTGCTCGATCAACTCGTACTGATGGTCGAGCAAGGTGCGCGGCGGCGCGTATGCGTGGGCAAGCCCGGCTTGGTGCTGCCCAGTTTCAACATGCGCACGGATAGCGGCCCAATGCGGGACTTGCAGGACCTGGCCGCCGCCCAAACGCATGCGCCCGTCATCGAAGTATCCGTGTTCGGCGGTTTTCCTTACGCGGATACACCTGATACCGGGGCTTCCGTCGTGGTGACCACGGATGCGGCGCGAGATCCCGCCGGCGCCGGCGCGAGGGTAGTGGTGGATCGCCTGGAGGCTGCGATGCGCGAGAAGGCGCATGAGTTCATGATCAGCCTTCCAAGCGCGAGCGTAGGGCTGGAGCGCGCATTGGCGATCATCGGAGAGCGCGAGGGGATGGTGGTGGTGACGGATCCTGGCGACAATCCGGGGTCCGGAGGCATCGCTGATACGCCCGGCTTGCTCCAAGCCGTTCTCGGCGTCGATTTTGACGCCACCTGCGTCTTTGCGAGCTTTGCCGACGCCAAGGCCGTGCAGTCCATTTACGCTGCCGGCGTGGGCAATGAGCTCGATCTGATGCTGGGCGGGCAGGCCAGCAAGCGCTGCGGCGCGGCGCTCCCGGTGCGCGCGCGGGTCGAAACCTTGACCGACGGCGAGTTCAGGAATGTGGGCCCGAAGGAAAACGGCGCACTGATGCGCTGCGGCCGTACCGCCATGATCGCGCTTGCGGGCCGCCCGAACATACACATTATTGTGACCGAGGTGGTCGTGCCCGCCAATGATCCGGCGTTTTTCACCATGCACGGCATCGACTTTTCTGAAGTCCGGCTGCTTTGCGTGAAGGCGAAGAACCACTTCCGCGCCGCCTTCCTGCCTTTATCCAGTGCGATCATCGACATCGACGCGCCTGGGCCGGCCGCGCTGAATCTCTCCTCGTTGCCATTCAGGCATGCGCCAGGCGTGGCGCCGGATTGAAACCCTTCAGTTCCCGATGATTGCGGTCAGTTTCTTTCCGGGCGGACACGGAAATCGATACAATGTCCTCCTAGCAAGAGGTGTACCATTTCCGCTTCATCAATCAATTCGTTCCATGGGGTCCCGCGATGATGCTGGACTCCTTGACCGTGGTGATGATCGCCGCCTCGATGTCGATCATCATGTCGGGCATACTGTTCTCGGTCCACCGGGACATGCCGCCCAGCATACGGGGCGTTGCGCGCTGGGCCTGGGGCTCTTTCGCCGCGGGCGTGTCGGGCATCTGCTTCGGCGGGCGCGGTATCTTTCCCGACTGGATCTCCATCATCGTCGCCAACGTCGGCCTGCTGACGGGAATTGCGCTATGGCTGTCGGGCACCCAGCAGTTCTACGAGCGGCGTGAAACCAATCGGCTGATCCTCGGCATCATTGCTTTCGGGGCCGGCGGCATCGTCTGGGGCCTGCTGGTCATGCCGAGCTATTCTCTGCGCCTGGGCGTGATGACGGCAAGCCTGCTTTGCCTGTACGGCAGCCAATTGTTCCTGATCGTCCGCTACGGCTTCCGGCATTTCAGCACGTTCTTTCTGGCGGCCACGCTCGTGGTCCAGCTCGTCGTGCTCGTGGTCCGGGGCGTCACCGCCGCGCTGCCCGGTTTTTCATCGGGCGAGTTCTTTTCGACCGACATCATACAAATCGTGTATTTCGCCACCTATGCGGTGGTGTCCTTGCTGCTGGCGGTCGGCTACGTCATGGTGGCGACGCACCGGCTGAACATGGAGCTGGAGCGGCACGCCACGCGCGATGCGTTGACAGGCGTCATCAACCGGCGTGTGTTTACGGAAATATGCGAGAAGAATCTGCGCCGGTCGCTTCGGGCGCGGCAGCCGTTCTCGGTATTCATTCTGGATCTCGACCATTTCAAGTCGATCAATGACCGGAACGGCCATGCCGTGGGCGATACGGTGCTGATCGAGTTTTGCCGGAAAATAGAAAGCGTGCTTGGGCCGGGCGCGACCTTTGCCAGGCTGGGCGGCGAGGAGTTCATCATCGGCGCGATGGACATGTCCGAAGCCGGCTCGCTGGAACTGGCGGGCGCGATCCAGGCCGCTGTTGCGGCGCGCAGCGATCCCTTCTTGCCGTCCTATACGTGCAGCATCGGAATTGCGACGACGCGGGAGCCCTCCGCGGCGCTCGGGCGGTTGATGGCGGAGGCGGACGATGCCTTGTATCTGGCCAAGCGCGCGGGAAGGAATGTGGTGAAGCACGGGGGAGCGCAATGGCAGGAGGCGGATTCGGGCGACGTGGCCAGGCCGAATGCGCCCATGGCCCCATGATCGAGCCGGCGGCGCGGCGGCCCAGAGACGAGCCGCGCAAGAACCCAGACAGCGACAGCGGGCGCCGCTAAGGCTCGATCGGCGGAAGCTCCTTGGCCAGTATCGCCAGGCTGCCTTGCAAAGCGCGTTCATAGCGCTGTTTTTCCGCCTTGATGCTCGCCTCGTCCCACCGATAAAACCCTTCGCCCGTCTTCATGCCGAGTTTCCCCTGCTTGGGCTTGTCGGCCAGCACCGCCGCCGGTTCCGCGGCGTTCGACAAAGTGGGATAGATGGTCGCGGCCGCCGCCGCGTGCACGTCCAGGCCCGCATGCTCCTTCTGCAATACCGGCCCCGCGGCGAGATAGCGGAAACCGAAACCGAACCTCACCGCCGCGTCGATGTCCTCCGGCGACACGATGCCCTCCTGGATCAGCGCGAACGCCTCCCGCGCCAGCGCGTGCTGCAGCCGGTTGCCGACGAAGCCGGGGATGTCCTTGCGCACCACGATGGGGACGCAGCCGCAGCGGCGCATGAAAGCGGCCAGCGATTCCGCCAGCGCCGCGTCCGTGTCGGGGCCCTGCACGACCTCGACCAAAGGCACGATATGGGCCGGCATGAAAAAATGCAGGCCGATCATGCGCGCGCGGGTTTGCAGCCCTTGGGCGATCTGGCTGATGGGAAAACTGGAGCTGTTGCTTGCCAGCACGGTCTGGGGCGCCGCCTTTTCAGATAGCTCCCGGAACAGCCCGCGCTTGAGCTCCAGCGACTCAGGCACGCATTCGATCACCAGCCCGACGCCCGGCCAGTCCACGCCGTCGAGCGAGGCGGCGACCGCCAGCAGGTCGATGTTGCCGGCCTTGCCGATGTGCCGCAGGTTGCCCTCGATTTTTTCCCGGATGTCCGCATGCCGGGACGCGTCGGGTTCCACCACCACCGTCGGGCTGGATGCGCGCAGAAGCACGACGGCCACGTCCGCGCCCATGGTGCCGCCGCCGACGACCACGCTGCGTGTCGACCCGGGTGCGCTCGGCCATTGCGATTCATTCATTGCTCGACTCCTGAAGTTGTGGGGCTGGAACGATATGATACGGCAGCGCGCCTTCCCCTGGCGCAAGGGCCGCGGGAACGGACCTTGCTGGAACTGCTGACGCAACTCAGGAGAGCGAACATGAAGCCATCCCCCTTGTATTTCACCGTTTTGCTGGCCGGCATGGCGATCACCGCCGGCGGCGCGCTGGCCCAGCCCAAGCCGGCCTCGCCGGCCGGCGAAACCCCGGCGGAAGCGCGGCAGAACCAGATCGCCATGAGCGAAGAAGACAAGAATTTCATCAAGCGCGCGGGCGAGGCCGGGCACCTCGAAGTCGAGGCCAGCAAGCTCGCGCAGGAAAAAGCGGAAAGCGCGGAGGTGAAGTCCTTCGCCCGGTCCATGATCAAGGACCACACGGACGCCAATCTGGAGCTCGAGACGATCTCCAAGAAGAAGGGTGTCGCGCCGCCGCTGTTTCCGTCCGACGCACAGAAAGAGAAGCTCGAGGCGTTGAGCCAGGCCGAGGGCGCCGAGTTCGACCGGCTGTATGCGAAGGAAATCGGCGTGGCCGCGCACAAGGAAGCGGTCAGCCTGTTCAGCGGCGCCGGCACCGGGCTTCAGGACCCCGAACTCAAGGCGTTTGCGGTCAAGACGCTGCCGCAGCTCAAGAAGCATCTGGGCATGGCGGAAGACCTGGAAAGAAAGGTCTCGGGCGCCAAATAGGCCGCTGGGCGGCCGCGGAATCAGCCGGCGCGCGCCAGCGCCTGCTCGTGGCCGACGAGCTCGGAGAAGTAGGCGATGGTATGCCGCAAGCCCTCATCCAGCGGCACGGCCGGAAACCAGTCCAGATGGGACTTGGCGAGCGTGGTGTCGGGGCAGCGCAGGGCGGGGTCGTCCGGCGGCAGCGGCACGAACTCGAATTCCTCCTCGCGCCCGGTAAGCTCCAGTATGCGCTGGGCGACTTCAATGACGGCGATCTCGCTCGTGTTGCCCAGGTTCACCGGGCCCATGAAGGTATCGACGCTGTCCATGAGGCGGACCAGGCCTTCTATCATGTCGTCCACATAGCAGAACGAGCGGGTCTGGTTGCCGTCGCCGTAGATGGTGAGCGGCCGCCCGGCCAGCGCTTGGGTGATCAGGTTGGAAATGACCCGGCCGTCGCCGACCGACATGCCCGGCCCATAGGTGTTGAAAATGCGGGCGATCTTCACCTGCACGCCATGCACGCGGCTGTAGTCCGCGAACAGGGTTTCGGCGCAGCGCTTGCCTTCGTCGTAGCAGGATCTCAGCCCCACCGGGTTGACGTGGCCATGGTAGCTTTCATGCTGCGGGTGGGTCTTGGGGTTGCCGTAAACCTCGCTGGTCGACGCCTGCAATATGCGCGCCTGGCTGCGCCTCGCCAGCTCCAGAAGGTGGTATCCGCCGACGACGCAGCTGCGCAGAGTCTGGATGGGGTCTCTCTGGTAATGCACCGGGGAGGCGGGGCAGGCGAGGTTGTAGATGTGCGTCGGGTCCAGGCCGGGCGGCAGGGGCTCCACGATGTCGTGCCGTATCAGCGTAAAGCCGTCCCGCCCCGCCAGGTCGGCGACCTTGTCCGGCGAGCCCGTGCAGTAGTTGTCCAGGCAGATCACGCGGTGCCCTTCATTCAGCATGCGCCGGCACAAGTGGGCGCCCAGGAAGCCGGCGCCGCCGGCGATCAATATCCTGCGTTGTTCGTTATGCTCGTTCATGGTGGTGTCCGTCCGTCAAGGAAATCTGGCCCCGTATCGCCGGACGCCGACCATGCGCCAGAAGATCGACAAGGGAGGAATGCAGATGGAGGTCAGCAGCAGCTCCAGCGCGTTCCGCCAGGTCATGGCGCTATGGGCCAGGCGCCAGAAGAAAAAGCCCAGCGTCGCCAGGCCCCAGCCGGCGAAGGCGGCGGCCGCCCAGGCGGGGCGCCCGGCGGCCAGGCCCGCCACGCCCGCCAATAGAAGCGCCAGCACCGACAGGTAGAACCAGGGCGGGCCGCGCCGGATGCGTTCGCGGTACAGGCGCGGGTGCTTGCGGTACAGGAGCACGTCGTAGAGGATTTTCCTCTGCATGCCTATGCCCGCCCCGAAGGCGGCTGGGCGCAGCGGGTGAACGACCAGGGCGTCGTTCGCGCGAACGATCTTGCAGCCGCGCTCCAGCAAATTGAAATGCAGGTCCGAATCCTCGCGCCACGCAATGCCGAATCGTTCATCGAATCCGCCGATCGCTTCCAGCGTGTCTTTCCTGATGAAGCAGTTGGCGGTCACGAACTCCGCATCCGACAGGCGCGCGGCATCGCGTTCGATGTCGGAAGGCTCCGGCGGCAGCGGCATGACGAGGCGGCCGGTGGCGGCGTGCACGTCCGGCGCCATCGCGGCCAGGCCGGCGCGCAGCCAGCCGGGGTCGGGGACCGTGTCGTCATCGGTGAACGCGATGACCGGGGCCCGGGCGGCCCGCCATCCCTGGTTGCGGGCGCCGGCCGGCCCCTGCGTGTCGCGGACTTCCAGATACCGGATCGGAGCGCCGGCGTCCCGCGGCCCGCGCGCCTGGCCGACGACGCGCCGGGCGGCCGCGCTGGGTCCGTCGTCGCACACGATGATCTCATAGGCATCGTGGGGCAGCGTCTGGCGGCGGAGTGCCGCGAGGCAGCGTTCGAGCAGATCCGGGCGCTGATACGTCGGCACGACGACCGACACTTGCAAAGAGCGATCGGCATTCATGGGATGGCGGCGTCCGTGCGAGGGTCAAGAAGCGAGATGCAGGCTTTCGACGGCCGGCCGGCTCCAGCCTTGCGCGGTCTCGCGCTCGTGGCCCAGTTCCTCGAAGACGTCGGCCAGCTGCAGCGCCACGCGGCGCCAGGTGAACATTTCCTGCGCGCGGCTGGCGCCCGCAAGCCCCATCTTCACGGCCAGCCCGTGGTCCTGCGCCAGCGTGGCCAGGCGCGCCGCCAGGGCGTCCGGATCCTTGGGCGGCACCAGGAAGCCTGTGCGGCCATGCACGACCGTATAGCGTATGCCGCCGGTGTCGGACCCTATCACGGGCCGGCTGCAAGCCATGGCTTCGATCGGCGTGATGCCGAAGGGCTCGTACCAAGGCGTGGTCACGAACACGTCGGCGGCGCTGTAATAGCGGTTGAGCACGTTGCGGCTGCGGCTTCCGGTAAATTCAACATGGTCAGCAACTTTTTCCTGCCGCGCGATGTCGGCCAGCCGATTCAGCTCGGGCGCATCGCCTTCGACGCCGTTCCCCGTCCTGCCGCCCACCACGCACAGGCGAGCGTCGATGCCGTGCTTGTGCCGCAGGCGGCCCAAGGCGCGGATGACGTTGTCCACGCCTTTGCGGGGCACCATTCTGCCCAGCTGCAACATGTGGAAGACGCCGTCGTCCCAGCCCAGCAGCCGGCGCGCCTGCCGCTGATCCAGCGTCTGGAGCTCGTCCGGGTCATAGCCGCAAGGAACCATGCGGATGCGGGCCGGGTCGGCATCGTAGAGCGCGATGAGATCCTGGCGGTCCTGCGGGCATTCCGCGATGATGCAGTCGGCATCGCGGACGATGTCCTCCTCGATGCGGAAGCGGCTGTCGGGAAAAAGATCGGCCGAGGCCTGGTGCATGCGCCGGACCTTGCCCAGGGCATGGAAGGTCACCGCCAGAGGGGTGCCGGTGTGCCGCGCGACCGGCAGGGCGGCCATGGCGGACATGAAGAAATTGGCATGGATGACATCGTATTGCGGGGCGTTCTCGCGGATGTGGTCCAGCAGGTAGGCGCCGAAGTCGTCCATGTATGGAAGCAGGGACTCCTTCGGCAGCTGGCGCGCCGGTCCGGCGGGCACGTGGATGATGCGGACGTTGTCGTCCCAATCCATTTCGTTCGGGAGATAGGGGTTGTCGAGCCGGGTGAACACGTCCACGCAATACCCGTGGCGCGACAGCTGTCTTGCCACGTTGGCGACATAGACGTTCTGGCCCCCGCTGTCTATTCCCCCCAGTTGCGCCAGAGGCGACGCATGCTCGCTGACGATCGCGATTCTTCGCATTGTTGATCTCCCAAAAAGAAATGCGGCAGAGGCCGAGTGACCCGTCTTCGCAAGTTGCGTGCCCACGGGCGCCGAACCGGCTCATGCCGTGGCGGGGGCGAGCTGTCCTTGCATGCGTTCCTTGGTCTCCATCATCGGATCCAGCATTTCCCTCAGGTCGATCTTCTTCGAAATGATCTGGGGAAAGAGTTCTTCCTCCTCTTCCTTGACGTGGTGCGACACGTATTCGCCCAGGACGATGACCTTGGCGTCGTACAGGTCGTCGCCGGGTTTCATCGACAGGATCTGCCCGATCAGCGATTTGGCGCTGTCGTGCTCGACCTTGGCCTCGTCCAGCAGATCGCCGAATGCCTCCGGATCCTGCCGGCGCAGGAACGGGTAGAAATGCCGTTCCTCCAGCTCGGTGTGGATCTGGAGCTCCATACAGACGGTATGGGCGATGTCTTCTTTGGCGGCGTCGTCCTGCTGCGACTCGAAGTCCTTGAACAGCTGTTTCGCCCGCTTGTGGTCGTCCAGAAGGAGCGAGAGGACTTCTTTTTGCGCGGCCGGGATTCGGGATTTGTTCATTGCGGCTCTCCATTGAATGCGCGGCGGTGAAATGGCCGCCGCGGCCAATGGCGTGCAATTAGCGTGCCGACATGCCGCGCTGCAGTGTCATCAGCGCTTCCCAGTCGTGCAGCGGCAGGGGAGGATCCGGCCGGAGAATGCGCCGCATGACGGCGGGGAATTCTTCCAGGCCGCGTTCGCGGTGCCAATAGGCCGGCGTGACGGCCGTCCACGGAGCGCCTTCCCCGTTGCGCCGGGCGACCAGGAAGCGGAAGCTGTAATAACCCGTCCCCAGGCCCATGCGCAGGTCGCTGACCACCAGCTGGTTGCCGATCGCGTCGTAGCGCAGCCAGTCGCCGGTGAACCAGCGCAGGCCGCGCAATTGCGGCGTGTCGCCGACCGCGCCGGCCAGGCCGCTGTTCAAGGGCGCTTCCAGGCTTTCACCCGGCGCGCCGTCCGCCAGGCCGGCGATGGTCTCTATGTAGCGGTCGCCGTCCGTCCGGGCCAGCACGCGCCACAGCAAGATGCTGAAGGGCTGCGGCGTCGAGAACAGCGCCGCGACGGCCTTGCCTTCCGCCTCCAGCTGGCGCCGCACGCGGGCCTCTATCACGGCTTTGGCGCCGACCGACATGGCAAGATAGGCGGCGCACCAGGCCAGCGCCCAGCAAAAAGCCGGCTGCATGCGCCAGTGCTTGCCCACCACCAGGCCGACCAGCACGACCAGCAGCAGCGGCACGGTAAAGAAAGGGTCGATGATGAACACGCTGGACCAGGCGGTGGGGGTCGGCCGGAGCGGCCACCACAGCTGCGTGCCGTAGCTGGTGAAGGCGTCGAGCAGCGGGTGCGTGATCAGCACCAGCCATAGCGTCAGGAACAGCCGGCCCGGGCCGTACAGGGGCGAGGGGCGCCATCGGCGCATGGCCCAGGCCAGCGCCCCCGCCAGCAAGGTCAGGACGAACAGGGAATGGGAAAAGCCGCGGTGGTTGATCATGCCGGAGACCGGGTCCCCGTAGTCGATCAGGACGTCCAGATCGGGGAGGGTCGCCAGGGCGGCGCCGGCCAGCAAGGCCTTGCGGCCCTGGAAGCGGCCGAGCATGGCGCCCTGTATGCCGGCGCCAAGCACGGCCTGGGTGAGTGAATCCATATGCGGTCGAGATCAGCCGCAGTTGACGCTCATGACGATGTCGTTGTCATCGACCCGCAAGTTGAGGCGCTGGGGGTTGTATTCCATGGTCATGACGCTGCGCGGCCGAAGCGCCCGCGCGGTCTTGGAATGGCTGCGCTTGCGGTAGTCTTCGATAAGGGCCGCATCGGCCTTCTTGCCGATGGCGGACTGCGCGAGTTCGTCGTTGCAGACCTGTGTGTCGTTGGCTTCGGCGGTGGCCGGCGCGCTGGACCAGGCGCTCGTCCGGGCTGCGTCGCCGCCTGTGCCGCCGGCGCAGGCGCCCAGCCCTGCAAGCGCCAGGACGGCCGGTAGTATCAGTGTCCGGGTCATATGCGTTTCCTTGCTGCATGAGGGTTCTTCATCATACTGGAAACGCCGCCGCGGCGTTAACGGTAAAATGGCGCCCAAAGGACTCATACCATTTTCATTCCGCGCCATGGCCAATTTTCTGATCGCAGCACTGTACAAGTTCGTGGAGCTCGCCGATTTCCGCGAGCTGCAGAAGCCCCTGTTCGACTTCTGCGAGGCCCAGGGCGTGAAGGGCACGCTGCTGCTGGCCGAAGAGGGCATCAACGGCACGATCGCCGGCCCCGAGGACGGCATCCGGGCCGTGCTCGGCCGCTTGCGCGGGGATCCCCGCCTGGCCGGCCTGGAACACAAGGAATCGTGGGCCGAGCGCATGCCTTTCTATCGCATGAAGGTGAAGCTGAAACGCGAAATCGTCACCATGGGCGTGCCCAATGTGCACGCGCGTACCATGGCGGGCACCTACGTCAAGCCGGACGAATGGAACGAGCTCATTGCCGACCCCGACGTCATCGTGGTGGACTGCCGCAACGACTATGAAGTTTCCATCGGCACGTTCAAGCGCGCCGTCAATCCGCGGACGTCCAGCTTCACCGAATTTCCCGAATGGGTGCGCCGGCAGTCGGCCGAAGGCGGGATCCTGAACAAGGATGCCAAGGTCGCCATGTTCTGCACCGGCGGAATCCGTTGCGAGAAATCGACCGCCTACCTGCGCTCGCAAGGGTTCGAGCATGTCTATCACCTGGAAGGCGGCATACTCAAATACCTGGAAACCGTTGGGCCCGAAGACAGCCTGTGGGACGGACAATGCTTCGTATTCGACGAGCGGGTTTCCGTGGGTCACGGCCTGGAGCCCGGCGACTACGAATTCTGCCGCGCATGCCGGCTGCCGCTTTCGGCGGCGGACAAGGCATCGGAGCTCTACGAGGAAGGCATCAGCTGCCCGCATTGCCACGGCACGCACACCGAAGACCAGTTACGGCGTTTTCGCGAACGCCAGAAGCAGGTCGAACTCGCACGCCGGCGCAAGCAGCGCCACATCGGCGTGCGCCCTGAACACCCGCGGGCCGCGGCGCCCGCGGCCGAGCAGGGCTAGGCCCGTCTTTTAACGTCAACAGATCCTGGCGCGCCGCCCGCCCGCCGGCAACGGGCCCGGCGGCAAGTCAGGGGATCGGCTTCCCGGCCGGCCGTCCATGGATACTCTGCCCATTCTTTATTCCTTCCGGCGCTGCCCCTATGCCATGCGGGCGCGCCTGGCCGTCGCGGTGAGCGGCGCAACATGCGAATTGCGCGAGGTCGTGCTGCGCGACAAGCCGCCTTCGCTGCTGGCCGCGTCGCCCAAGGGGACGGTGCCGGTGCTGGTCGATACCGACGGCCGCGTCATCGAGCAGAGCCTGGACATCATGCTGTGGGCGCTGCGCGGGCACGACCCCGAGGGCTGGCTCACGCCGGAGCGGGGCGGCTTGCCGGCCGCGCTGGCGCTCATCGAGCGATGCGACGTGGGCTTCAAGCCCTTGCTCGATCGGTATAAGTACCCGCAGCGGTTCGGGTTGGACACGGGCGCAGGATACCGGGATGAGGCGGGGCGCTGGCTGCTGGAGCTGGAGGGGACGCTGCGGGCTGCGCCGTTTCTGCTGGGGCGTTCGCCGTCATTGGCGGATATGGCGATCGCGCCGTTTATCCGGCAGTTCGCGCATACCGATCGGGATTGGTTCGAGGCTCAGGATTGGCCCGGCTTGCGTGCGTGGCTGGAAGCGTGCCTGGGAGGCGGGCTGTTCGATCGGGTGATGGGAAAGCATGCGCCTTGGCGCGAGGGGACGCGGGGCGAGCGGTTTCCTGGCTGATGGATTCGCCACGCCCGCCGCCGGCCAGGCGTCGCCGCTGCGGCAAACGCCGCAGCCTTTCGGCACCTGGCAGGCCGCTCGCTTATTCCATCCCCGGAACGACGGTGGAAAAGCCGGCGTCCACATGGGTGATCTCGCCGGTAATCCCTGCGGCCAGATCCGACAGCAGGAAGGCCGCCACGTTGCCGACGTCGTCGATCGTGACATTGCGGCGCAGCGGCGCATGCGTTTCCACGTATTTGAAGATCGTGGAGAAATCCTTGATGCCGCTGGCGGCGAGCGTCTTGATCGGCCCCGCGGAAATCGCGTTTGCCCGGATGCCCTGAGGCCCCAGCGCCGAGGCCAGATAGCGCACGCTTGCTTCCAGCGACGCCTTCGCCAGGCCCATGGTGTTGTAATGCGGGACCACCTTCTCGGCGCCCAGATACGTGAGCGTCAGCACCGAACTCTTGCGGCCCTTCAGCATCGGCAGCGCCGCCTTGGTCAGCGCCGGGAAGCTGTATGCCGAAATGTCGTGCGCGACCCGGAAGGCCTCGCGGGACAGGCCATCGAGCAGGTCGCCCGCGATGGCCTCGCGCGGAGCGAAACCTATGGAATGGACCAGGCCGTCCAGGCCGTCCCAGTGCTCGCCCAGCGCCTTGAAGGCGTTGTCGATCTGGTCGTCCTCGGCGACGTCGCAGGGAATGACGATGCCGCTGTCGAATTCGGCCGCGAATTCCGCCACGCGCTCTTTGAAGCGTTCGCCCGCGTAAGAGAAGGCGAGTTCCGCGCCTTGATGCCGGCAGGCCCGCGCGATGCCGTAGGCGATCGAGCGGTTGGATATGACGCCAGTTATCAGGATGCGCTTTCCGTCCAGGAAACCCATGAGATAAATCCTTTGATTATGAAATGAGAATCAGCCACGCATCCCTGTGCCCGGAACGCGCAACTTCTTGCCGGCGGCGAGGTTGTCGTTCTTCAGGTTGTTGAGCTTGCGCAGTTCGGTGACAGTGGTGTTGTAGCGTTTCGCCAGGGAGAACAGCGTGTCTCCTCCCTTGACGGTATGGGTGCGGACATTGGCCGGCCGTTTCAGGACGACCACGTCTTTGCTTTTGCCGCCGGTGGCGCGCCGGGGCGCGGTGTCGGGCTTCGATGCGGAAGGATCGAAGGACGCCAGCTGGATGCCGCCGCCCGCAGGCGCGGGCGAGCCGCCGGTGGCGGGTACGAGCAGGGTCTGGTTGCCGGCGCGCTTCTGCCTGGTGCTGAGGCCGTTCGCGGCCATCAGCCGGCCCAGGCTGATGCCGTGCTTCTTGGCGATGTCGGCGTAGGATTCGCCTTGGCGGGTCCGGTACACGTTCCAGGAGGTCAGCCTGCCCTTGTAGGCGGCCAGGTTCGCATTGAAGATGTCGACCCGGTTGGTGGGCAGCAGCAGCACGGGCTCGTGCTCGGCCAGGATGACGGGCCGGTTGAACGAGGCATTGAGCGAGGTGAATTCTTCCATCGACATTTCGGCCAGCTTGGCGGCCACTTCGACGTCGATGTCTTGTGTCTTCTTGATGGTGGTGAAGTAGGGCGTGTTGCTTACCGGGGGCAGGGTGATGCCGAAGCGCGCCGGGTCCGCCACGATGTTCTTGATGGCCTGGAGCTTGGGCACATAGTTGCGCGTTTCATCCGGCATCTTGATGGAGGAGTAGTCGGTGGGCAGGCCGGCCTGGGCGTTCTTTTCCAGCGCGCGCTTGACCGCGCCCTCGCCCCAGTTGTAGGAGGCCAGCGCCAGGTGCCAGTCGCCCTGGAAGTCGTACAGATACGATAGGTAGTCCAGCGCCGCGCTGGTCGAGGCGATGGGGTCGCGCCGCTGGTCGCGCCACCAGTCTTGCGCCAGCTTGTACTGGCGCCCCGTGGCGGGAACGAACTGCCACAGGCCCGAAGCCTGGGCGCGCGACAGCGCGGTGGGATTGTAGGCGCTTTCCACGAAGGGGAGCAGGGCCAGTTCGGTCGGCAGGCCGCGCCGGTCGAGCTCATCGACGATGTGATACAGGTACTTGCCGGCGCGCTGGCTCATCAGCAGCACGGACTCGGGGTGCGAGGCGTAGTAGTCCGTCCATTGCTGGGTCAGTTCATTCTGAAGATTGGGGATGGCGAAGCCGCGGCGGATGCGGTCCCACATGTCGCGCGGGGGGTGGGTGAGGTCTATGGTGCGCGAGGTTTCGGCGGCGGAATAGACCTTTTTGTCGTGGGCGTAGGGATTCTTGGGCTGATTGGCCGCGCAGCCGGCCAGCACTGCTACGATAAGCAGAATGAATAGTCGTATGCAGTTCATTGGTAGATCATTTAAAGTTGTTCTTCCATTCGCGCAGACAGGCAAATACATCGACCGGATCTTGCAAGGCCCGCCCCGCATGCCCCGCGGCGGCCTGCGCCACCGCCGGCCGGCCGGCGCGCAGGAACGGGTTGGTTTCCAATTCGGTTTCGATGGTGGACGGCAGGGTGGGCTTGCCTTCCGAGCGCAGCCGCGTCGCGTCTTCCCATCGTTGCCGCAACTTGCCGTTGCCGGGCTCCACTTCAAGCGCCCAGCGCAGGTTCGCCAGTGTATATTCATGCGCGCAGCACACCAGGGTGGCCGCCGGCAAAGCGCTAAGTTTACCCAGAGATTCGGCCATTTGCGCAGCCGTGCCCTCAAACAGGCGCCCACAGCCCGCGGCAAACAGGGTGTCGCCGCAAAAAACTACGGGTTTACCCGTATCGAGTCGGCCGAAATACGCAATATGGCCGGCGGTGTGGCCGGGTACGTCGAGCACGGAAAGTTCCAGTGCGACGGCCGGCAATTGTACCGTATCGCCCTCCCGCAGCGGGTGGTCGCAGACGGGCAGGTTTTCCGTGGCGGGCCCGTAGACGCGGGCTTGCGTTCGGCGTTTCAGGGCGGCCACGCCGCCCACGTGGTCGCCGTGATGATGGGTCAGTAAAATAGCGTCGAGCACGAGGTCCAGGTCTTCCAGCGCTTTTTCGACCGGCGCCGACTGGCCCGGGTCCACAACGACGGCGTGGCCGTTCTTGTGCACCATCCAGATGTAGTTGTCTGTGAAGGCGGGTATGGGAATGAGTCGAGCAGTTACCATGAGGAGTTGACGTGTCGGTGGACCAACCTCTTATTCTAGAGCTTGCCGATTGGCTGGGCACGCCGCCCGGCCAATATGTGCGACGCTGGGAACAAAAGCACATAGATGCAATGGTAAGCAATGTCTTCGGCTATCATGCCATACAAATCGGCTTGCCGCATTGGGACTTGCTGCAGGCGAACCGCATTCCGTACAAGGGGCGCACCAGCGCCGTGGCGGACGGCGCCGCGCTCAAGGGCGCGGTGCTGGTCGCCGAACCCGAGAACCTTCCCTTCGATTCCCAAAGCATAGACCTGCTGGTCCTGCCGCACGTGCTGGAATGTTCCGGCGACCCCCACCAGGTGCTGCGCGAAGCCGAGCGCGTGCTGGTGCCCGAAGGGCGCGTGGTGATTTCCGGCTTCAATCCCTGGAGCCTCTGGGGCGCCAGCGACCGCATTCCGGGCCTGGACCCGCTGCTGCCCATTCCCGCCCATGCCCAGGTTTCGCTGCCGCGTCTGAAAGACTGGTTCAAGCTGCTGTCTCTGGACCTGGACCGCGGCCGCTTCGGCTGCTACGCTCCGCCCTGCACGACCAATGTCTGGCTCGAACGCTGGAAGTTCATGGACCACGCGGGGGACCGCTGGTGGCCGGTGTGCGGGGCCGTGTACGTGGTGTCGGCGGTGAAGCGGGTGGCCGGCATGCGCCTGGTGGGCGCGCAATGGAAAAAAGTGCGCAAGCGTGTCCCGAGGCAGGCGGTGGTGACTAGCAAGCATGCGTCGGAACGCCGGCGCGGCACAATCTCTTACTACGATATTCAAGCGGCATATGGCAACAAATTCTAGCCAGGTGGACATCTGGACGGATGGCGCCTGCAAGGGCAACCCGGGTCCGGGCGGCTGGGGGGCGCTGCTGCGCCAGGGCCGCCACGAAAAGTCCCTTTACGGGGGCGAGGCGCAAACCACCAACAACCGCATGGAGCTGATGGCAGTGATCATGGCCTTGCAGGCCCTGAAGCGGCCGTGCTCGGTGGTGGTGCACACGGATTCGCAGTACGTGCAGAAGGGCATGAACGAATGGCTGGCCAACTGGAAGCGGCGCGGCTGGCTGACCGCCGACCGCAAGCCGGTCAAGAATGCGGAACTGTGGCAGCAGCTCGATGCGCTGGTGCAGCAGCACGACGTCCACTGGCGCTGGGTCCGGGGCCACGCCGGCGACCCGGGCAACGAGCGTGCGGATGCGCTGGCGAATCTGGGCGTTGAAACCGTGCGTAAAACTTTTGTCAATAAAAATATGCAATAAAACTTATTACGATGCTACAGTCGCAGACTTGTCCATAATCCATCTGATGAGTCCACGTCCTTACTTCGATGAAACAATCCACATTCGGTTTGATATTGGTGCTGGCGCTTGGCGTGGGTATCGGTGCGTGGGGCGCCAAGTGGTGGGCTGAGCGCGAGGCCAAGAGCGCGGCCCCCAAGCCGGCCGCCACCGCGGCGGCCAAGGGCGGGCCCGAGAAAGTCGCGGTCGAGGTCAGGCCGGTCGAGCAGCTGTCCATGCCGCGCGGCGTATCGGCCGTGGGCACGCTCCGCTCCGAGGACTCCGTCGTGCTGCGCCCCGAGATCACCGGGCGGATCGCCGAGATCAATTTTTCCGAAGGCGGCAAGGTCAAGAAGGGACAGGTGCTGATCCGGCTGGACGACAGCGTGGCCAAGGCGCAGCTGCAGCAGGCGCAGGCCAACCTGAGCCTGGCCAACAGCCAGTATCGGCGGGCCATCGAACTGGGCAAGCAAGGCTTCATCAGCAAGCAGGCGCGCGATGAATCCGCCAGCCAGCTCAAGGTCCAGCAGGCGGCGGCGGCCCTGGCGCAGGCCAATCTGGACAAGACCGTCATCCTCGCCCCCTTCGACGGGCTGATCGGCCTGCGCAACGTGTCGGTGGGGGACTACGTCAGCCCGGGCGCCGAGCTCGTGCCCATCGAATCCATAGATCCCTTGAAGGTGGATTTCCGCATCCCCGAGCAATACCTCGGCCAGGTCAAAGAGGGCAGCAAGCTGGCCCTGAGCTTCGACGCGCTGCCCGGCGAGACCCGCGAAGGCGAAGTCGGCGCCATCAGCCCGCTGGTCGAAGTGGGCGGCCGGTCGCTGCTGCTGCGCGCCAACGTCCCCAACTCCGACGGCACGCTGCGGCCCGGCATGTTCGCCCGGGTCCGGCTGCAGTTCTCCGACGAACTCGTCACCGTCGTCCCTGAAACGGCGCTGGTGCCGGCGGGCGAAGAGCAGTATGTTTACCGTATCGAGCAAGGCAAGGCCAAGCGCGTGACCGTCAAGGTGGGGCAGCGCCGTGGCGGCATCGTGGAAATCCAGAACGGGCTCAAGGCGGGTGACCAGGTGGTCGTCTCCGGCCTGCAGAAGATCCGTGACGGCGATGCCGTGGAAATCCTGCCGTCGAGCAGCCAGCCGGCTTCTTCCTGATACCAGGAGACCTCCATGGTTTTGTCCGAAATCTGCATCAAGCGACCGGTGTTCGCCACGGTGCTGTCCCTGATCATCGTGCTGATCGGCCTGATTTCCTACGACCGCCTCACGGTCCGCGAATATCCCGCCATCGACGAGCCCGTGGTGTCGGTGGTCACCGTTTACAAAGGGGCCTCGCCGGAAGTGGTCGAGTCCCAGGTGACCAAGCCGCTGGAGGACCAGCTGGCCGGCATGGAGGGCGTGGACGTCATGACTTCCCGCAGCCGGTCCGAGCGCAGCCTGATCAACGTGAAATTCGATCTCGCGCGCGATCCCGACGCCGCCGCGGCCGACGTGCGGGACAAGGTCTCGCGCGCGCGCCGCTTCCTGCCGGATGAAATCGACGAGCCCATCATCAGCAAGGTCGAGGCCGACTCCACGCCCATCGTCTATATCGGCGTCACCACGGGCAATTACTCGCAGATGGAGGCCTCGGACTACATCAACCGCTACATCAAGACCCGCCTGTCGGTTTTGCCCGGCGCGGCGGAAATCCGCGTGTTCGGCGAACAATTGCCTTCCATGCGCATCTATATCGACCGCGCCAAGCTGGCGGCCTACGGGCTGACCGTGCAGGACGTCGAGTCGGCGCTGCGCCAGCAGAACGTGTTGATCCCGGCGGGGCGCATAGAATCCCGGCAGCGGGAGTTCTCGGTGGTGGCCTCCACCGACCTGCAGACGGTGGAGCAATTCCGCAACGTGGTGGTCGCCACGGTGAAGGGCTACCCGGTCCGGATGAGCGACGTGGCCGACGTCCAGATCGCCCCGCTGGACGACCGCGTCATGGCGCGCTTTAATGGCCAGCCCAGCCTGACCATAGGCGTGACCAAGCAATCGACGGCCAACCCCCTGGACCTGTCCAGGGCGGTGCGCAACGAGATGGAGCTCATCAACGAGAACCTGCCCGGCGGCATGAAGCTCAACATCTCCTACGATTCGTCGATCTTCATCCAGGAGTCCATCAACTCGGTCTACCATACGGTCGCCGAGGCCATCGTGCTGGTGGTGCTGGTCATCTTCTTCTTCCTGCGCAGCGTGCGGGCCAGCATCATTCCCATCGTCACGATACCGGTGTCATTGATCGGCGCCTTCGGCATCATGTATGCCTTCGGCTTTTCCATCAACACCCTGACCCTGCTCGCCATGGTGCTGGCCATCGGCCTGGTGGTGGACGACGCCATCGTCGTGCTCGAGAATATTTTCCGCCATATCGAAGAAGGCAAGACCCGGCTCGAAGCCGCCTTCCTGGGCGCCAAGGAAATCGGCTTCGCGGTGATCGCCATGACGCTGACGCTGGTCACGGTGTACGCGCCGCTGGCCTTCGCGACGGGCCGCACGGGCCGGCTTTTCATCGAGTTCGCGCTCACGCTCGCGGGCGCCGTGCTGGTCTCGGGCTTCGTGGCGCTGACCCTCACGCCCATGATGTGTTCCACGCTGCTGCGGCACCAGTCCGGCCACGGGGCGGTGTACACCTTCGTGGAAAACCTGCTGGAAGGGCTGACCAACGCCTATCGCCGCGGGCTGGCCAGCGCGCTGCGGCACCGGGCCATCGTCCTGCTGCTGGGGCTGGTGGTGGCGCTGGGCAGCGCGGTGCTGTTCAAGGTCGTCAAGAGCGAACTCGCCCCCATCGAAGACCGCGGCGTGGTGTTCGGCGTGGTCAGCGGGCCGGAAGGCTCCACCATCGATTACTCGCTGAACAGCATCAGGAAAATCGAAGACCTCTACAGCGCGGTGCCCGAAGCGTCCGGCAACCAGGCCGTCATCGGCTTTCCGACCGTGGTCGATTCCATGGCCATCCTGCGCCTGAAGCACTGGAACGAGCGCGAGCGCTCGCAGCAGGAAATCGCCCGCGAGCTCCAGCCTCAGTTCGCGAAGCTGCCCGGCGTGCGCGCCTTTCCCACCAACCCGCCGTCCCTGGGGCAGCGAGCCACGTCCAAGCCGGTCGAATTCGTCGTCATGAGCCAGGTCTCGTATGCCGAAATGGACAAGATGGTGGGCGAGTTCATCGCCAAGCTGCGCGACTACCCCGGCTTGCAGAACATCGACACCGACTTGCGGCTCAATACCCCCGAGCTGCGGGTCGACGTGCAGCGCGACAAGCTGGCCGACGTGGGCGTGGACGTCGGCGCCGTCGGGCGCACGCTGGAATCCATGCTGGGCGGGCGCCAGGTCACGCGCTTCCGCGACAGCGGCGAACAGTACGACGTCATCGTGCAGGTCAAGAAGGCCGACCGCGCCGACCCCACCGACATCTCCGACATCTACGTCCGCACGGCCGACGGCAGCATGGTGCAGATGTCCAACTTCCTGAGCGTGGTCGAAACGGTGTCGCCCCAGTCGCTCAACCACTTCAACCGGCTGCGGGCGGTCAAGGTCCAGGCCTCGGTCGCCCCCGGCTATGCGCTGGGGGAAGTGCTCGATCACATGAACGCCGTGGCGCGCGACGTCTTCCCGCCCACCGTGCAGTTGGACCTGGACGGGCAGTCGCGCGAGTTCCGCGATTCTTCCGGCGGCATCTACCTGGTGTTCATGATGGCGCTGGCCTTCATCTACCTGGTGCTGGCCGCGCAATTCGAAAGCTGGCGCAATCCGCTCATCATCATGTTCTCGGTGCCGCTGTCCATGACGGGGGCGCTGCTGGCCTTGTGGCTGACGGGCGGCACGCTGTCCATCTACAGCCAGATCGGCTTGATCACCCTGGTAGGCCTGATCACCAAGCATGGCATCCTGATCGTCGAGTTCGCCACGCAGCTGCGCGCGGAAGGCATGGGCAAGCTCGAGGCCGTCACCGAGGCCAGCGTGTTACGCTTGCGTCCTATACTGATGACCACCGGCGCCATGGTGCTGGGCGTGCTGCCCTTGGCCTATGCCACCGGCGCCGGCGCGGAATCGCGCCAGCAGATCGGCTGGGTGCTGGTCGGCGGCTTGAGCCTGGGCACGGTGCTCACGCTGTTCGTCGTGCCGGTGGCCTACACCCTGATCGCCGGCACGGTGAAGCCCAAGGCCTCGCAGGCCTTGGCGAGCGAGGCGGCGCCATCGCTGGAAACCCGCGAGGCCTGACGCCGGCGATTCGCCGGGGCGGTCGGCGGGCAATGAATGAAACAGGAATGAAATGCGTCAAATAGTGCTTGATACGGAAACCACGGGCCTGGATCCGGCCCAGGGCCATCGTGTCGTCGAACTGGCCTGCGTGGAAATGGACAACCGCAGTCTCACCGGGCGCCATCTCCATCTGTATTTGAACCCCGACCGCGACAGCGACCCCGAGGCCCTGGCGGTGCACGGCCTGACGACGGAATTCCTGTCGGCCCACCCCCGTTTCGAAGACGTGGCGCACCAGCTGGTCGAGTACGTGAAGGACGCCGAAGTCATCATTCACAATGCCGCGTTCGACGTCAAGTTCCTGAATGCCGAGCTGTCTCGCGCCGGCCTGCCCGCCTTCGAGACCCTGTGCGCCAAGATCACCGATTCCCTGCTGCATGCGCGCGAGCTGCATCCCGGCAAGCGCAACAGCCTGGATGCGCTATGCGAGCGCTACGGCATTTCCAACGCCCATCGCACGCTGCACGGCGCATTGCTCGACTCCGAACTGCTGGCCGATGTCTGGCTGGCGATGACGCGCGGCCAGGACGCCCTGCTGATGGATTTCGCCGAGGAAACCGCCGGCGGCGGGCCGGGAATGCGCGTGGAACGGTTCGACGCCTCGGTCCTGCGGGTGGTGCCGGCCGGCGCGGACGAACTGCTGGCGCACGAGGCCTACCTGGCCGACCTGGACAAGGCGGCGGGCGGGCCCTGCGTATGGCGAGCCCTGCAGGCGTCCTAGCGGTGCAGGCATCCTAGAAGGTGATGCCCAGCCATTCCTTGACCTGGGCGTGGAGATCGCCCTGGAAGTCCTCGGGCGCGCCCGATGCGGTGATTTCCCCCAGGCTCAGCACATAGATGTGGTCGGACATCGACACGACCCGCCGCACGTTGTGGTCGACCAGCAGGATGCCCATGCCGGAGGCGGCGAACGCCTTGATCCACTGGAATACTTCCATGGCCACCTTGGGCGCCAGCCCGATGCTGGGCTCGTCGATCAGGCAGACCCGGGGCTGGACCATGTAGGCCTTGGCGAATTCGAGCGATTTCTGCTGGCCGCCCGACAAATCGCCCGCCTGCGCCCGCAGCTTCTCGCGCAGGACGGGGAACTTCTGCAGGGTGTCTTCCAGGCGGGCCGCCATGACGTCGCCATAGCGCGCGCGGCGGCCCTGCAGCGGCAGAAGCAGGTTCTCTTCCACCGTGAGATAGGGGAAAAGGCTGGACTCCTGTGGTATGTACCACAGGCCGTCGTCGATCAGGGTATGGGGCTCGCGGCCGGAGATGTCCTGCCCGTGCAGGCGTATGGCGCCCGACTTGGGTTTCAGGAAACCGTATATGGTCTTGAACAGCGTGGATTTGCCGGCGCCGTTCAGGCCGATGAGGCCGCTGATGTGCCCCTGGCGGATGGAGAGCGACACATTGCGCAGCACGTCGATGTCGCCCATGTAGCCCGACGTGACGCCGTCCAGTTCAAGCAGTGCGTCAGACATGGTCCCGCTCCTCGGATTCTTCGCCCAGGTAGGCTTCGATGACGGCCGGCGATTGCAGGACGTCTTGCGTATTGCCTTCGGCCAGCACCTTGCCGGCATTCATGCAGACGGACCGCGGGCACAGGTCGACGACCACCGGCATGTCGTGGCTGACCAGCACGAAGGTCTGGCCGGCCGCGTTGCGCCGGCGGATGAATTCCGACATGGTTTCCTTCATGATGGGGTGGACGGCCGCGAAGGGCTCGTCGAGCAGCGCGACGCGCGGCGGGACCATGAAGCAGGCGCCGAATTCCAGCAGCTTGCGCTGCCCGCCCGACAGCTGGCCCGCGTCCAGGTACATGACGTGGCTGAGCTTGAGTTCGTCGAGCAGCTGTTCGGCGCGCTCGTAGGCCTGGGCCTCATGCAGGCCCAGGGCGAGGCCGCACACCACCAGGTTGTCGAAGGCGGTCATGCGGTTGAACACCCGCGTCATCTGGAACATGCGCAGCACGCCCAGCCGGGTCAGCTGGGTGGGGTTGAGCCCCAGCACGTTCTTGCCGTCCAGCGAGACGGAGCCGGCATCGGCCGGGAGATGGCCCGACAGGACGTTCAGCAGCGTGGTCTTGCCGGAACCGTTGGGGCCGATCAGCCCGAGCAGCTCGCCCTGGTGGACGTCCATGCTGGCGCCGTCGACGGCGCGCAGCCCGCCGAAGCGTTTTTCTATGCCTTGGATCTGCAGCAGTGCCATCAGACTGTTTTCCTTTCGGTTGCGGCGTGGCGGCCCAGGAAGCGGCGCAGCAGGCCCCACAGGCCTTCCCGGAAAAAGCGCGCAAAGACAATGACGAGGAGGGAGAAGACGATCATTTGTATGCCGCCCACATCACGCAGGATCTCGGACGCGGTGTAGACGAGCATGGCGCCGATGAGCGGCCCGACCAGCGTGCCCATGCCGCCGATGACCACCATGGCGATGACCAGGCCGGTCTGGGCGATGAGACCGAGCTCGGGGCTGACCAGCCGGGCGAAGGTGCCGTACAGCCCGCCGGCGAAGCCGCAGATGGCACAGCTGATCAGGAAGGCCAGTGTCTTGTAGCGCACGACGTCTATGCCGCGGCTTGCCGCGCCGATTTCGTCGTCGCGTATGGCTTGCAGGAAGCGGCCCGCCGGCCGCCGCAGCACGTAGTAGACGATGGCCACCGCCAGCACCAGCGCGGCAAGGAAAATATAGTAATAGGCCAGGCGGCTGTCGGTCAGGCTGGGAACGTTCAGCCCCTGGTCGCCGCGCGTGAAGTCTATGGAGTTGTAGATGACCAGGCGCAGGATCTCGGCGAACGACAAGGTGGTCAGGGCAAGGTAGGCGCCGGACAGGCGCAGCACGATGCGGCCCAGCACCAGGCCGATCAGCCCGGGGATCACGATGGCCATGGGCAGCCCCACCCACAGCGGCGCGTTCAGGTGGTGCGAGAACAGCCCCGTGGCGTACCCGCCCAGCATGGCGAAGGCGGCCGGCGCCAGCGAGAACTGGCCGGTGTACCCGGCCAGAAGATTCCAGCCGCAGGACATCATCGCGAAGTACATGCTGACGATGAGCACGCCCAGCCAGTAGTTCGAATGCACCACGAGCGGCAGCGCGGCCAGCACCGCCAGCACGAGCATGCTGAGCCACAGCTCGTTGCGCAGTTTGCTGGAATGCAGATTGGGATGTCTTGGAGTCGGCATGGCTTGAGACCCGTTAACGTTGAAGAAAGGGCGGCACGGGGTCTAGACCTCGCGCGCGCGTTCGCCGAACAAGCCCTGCGGGCGGAACAGCAGTATCAGGATGAGCAGCACCAGTCCATAGGTGTCGCGGTAGTCGTAGGACAGATACACCGCGGCGAAGCTTTCCATCACGCCCAGCAGCAGCGCCGCCAGTATGCTTCCGGGTATGGACCCCATGCCGCCGATGACGACGATGACGTAGGACTTGACGGCGGGAAACACCCCGACGTCGGGTGCCGGGTTGATGACCGGCGCCAGCAGCGCCCCGGCGACGGCCGCCAGCACGCCCGAAGCCATGAACACGATGCTGCTGGCCCTTGCCGTATTGATGCCGGCGATGGAGGCGCCCAGCCGGTTCTGCGCCACGGCCTGGATCTGCCGGCCCCAGATCGAGCGCTTGATGAACAGCGCCAGGGCGACGATCAGCGCGATGGCCATGGCCGCCGTGATCAGCTTCTGGCCGCTCATCATGAAGGGCCCGAGATTCATGCGCGTGACGTCGGACAGCGAGGGACCGCGCATGGGATAGGGGCCGATGACCTTGTCGAAGAGGTTGATCAGCAGCAGCGACAGGCCGAAGGTGACGACCACGGCGTATTCGTCCTTCATCAGGCCCCAGGAGCCGTAGCCGCTGTACAGCGGCCGCATCAGCCATCTTTCGGTCAGCCAGCCGATGGCGGCGCCGGCCAGCGCGGCCATGGGCAGCGCCAGCCATGGCGATACGCCCAGCCCCAGGGCGATCAGGGTGTAGGTGTAGGCACCCACCATGTAGAATTCGCCGTGGGCGAAGTTCACGACTTTGAGAATGCCGAAAATCATGGCCAGGCCTACCGCCATCAAGGCGTAGTACAAGCCGATGATCAGGCCGTTGACGAAGAGATCGAGCGCCAGCACAGGGTGTCTCCGGAAAGCCGGGGCGGGCGGCCGCCCCGGCATGGACAACAATCAGGACGAGAATGGACGGCGTCAGTTCGCGGGCTTGACGAGCAAATTGGTTTGCAGGCCCTGGCCCGTCGCCTGGATGAGCGTGGTCTTGCTCAGGGGCTGGTTCACGTCCGTCAGCTGATAGGTGACATAGGGGATGTCGACCCACTGCTGATAGCTGTATCCGGACTCTTGCGAGAAGCGGAACTTGCCGCGCACCCCTTCGTATTCCATTTCGCGCAGCGCCTTGATGATGGCCTGGCTGTCGGTGGATTGCGCCTGCTCGATGGCGCGCACGATCTGCAGCACGGAGTCGGCGCCCTGGAAGATGAGCCGGTTCGGTTCATGCTTGGACTGCTCCTGGTAGGCCTTGGCGACGGCATGGCCGATTTCCGGCATGGGCATCTTGGGATGGTACAGGCCGAAGGCCAGCATGTACTTGCCCGCTTCCTTCACGTTCTGCCAGAAGTCGGGGTAGTCGGCAATGCCGGCGCCGTCGTAGAACCAGGTCTTGGCGCTGGGCGCGATGCCTTGTTCATACAGCTGGTTCATCAGGATGTAGGCCGCGGGCGGCAGCATGATGTTGACCACCATTGCGGGCGGGCTGGCGCGCAGCGGCAGCACGGCCGGCGTGAAGTCCTTGCCGGCCCTGTCCAGCGCGATGTATTTGTATTTGGTCTCGGGCGCGACTTTCTTCATGAATTCGCCCAGGATCTTGGCCTGGCCGATGCCGTAGTCGGTGTTCTCGGCGAACACGACGACGTCTTTCACCTTCATGGCGGCGATGGTCTCGGCCATGGCGGAAGACACGCGGGTGTTGTAGTTGCCCGGGTTGAAGACTTCCGGGTAGCCTTTGATGCGCACGTCGTCCGACCAGCAATTGGTGTTGACGTACGGCACCTTGTAGCGGTGGGCGACTTCGATTTCCGCCAGGCACACCGAGCTTTGATGGCCCCCGGTGATGGCGACGACCTTGTCGCGGGAAATCAGCTTTTCAGCCGCCGCGCGCCCTTTTTCAGGGATGCCCTGGTTGTCTTCGTACACGATCTTCAGGGGCCGGCCCAGCACGCCGCCTTTGTCGTTGATCATTTTCACGATCAGTTCCGCGCCATCCTTTACCTGCGTGCCCTGCACCACCGAGCCTGGGGGCGATTGCGCGATGCTGACGCCGATGACTATGGGGTCGGCCGCCTGCGCCGTCGCGAGCATGCCGGCCAGTGCCGCGCCGGCCGCCGCCATCGAAAAACGAAGCTGTCTCATGAGAACTCCTCCTGTTGTCGAAAGGTACCGCTAGTTATTGCTATGGGTTTGAATCTTTCAGCAGTGTTTCAGTGCGCCGGGCCACCGCCAGCAGCCGCCAATCCTGGTTGTGCGGGGCCGCCAGCTGCAGCCCCACGGGCAGGCCGTTGTCTCCGGCGCCGCAAGGCAGGCTGATGGCCGGCATACCCGTGAGATTGAAGGGCAGGGTCAGGCTGGTGACCGCCGCGTGCAAAGGCATTTCCGTTGCGCCCACGCGCAGGAACTGGGCGCCGTTGGGCGGCGCGGTCGTGCGCAGAGTGGGGGTGAGCAGGACGTCGGCCCCCTGCATGGCCGCCTGGAAGCTTTGCGCCAGCGCCTTGCGCGCGCCCTGGGCCCGCGTATACCAGACCGCCGGAAACAGCTGGCCGATTTCCAGCCGCACCCGGACGTCTTCGCCCAGGGTGTGGGGCCGCGTCAGCAGGCGCGACCAGTGTATGGCCGTGGCTTCGCTGCACAGCGTGGCGAACTGCAGGGCGGACGCGTTCTGCACGCCGGGTAGGTCGACGTCAGTGATGTCGGCGCCGTCGGCCCGCAGCCGGGCGATGGCCGCATCCAGGGCCCGGGCCACGTCGGGCGCCAAGGGGTCGAAGAAATAGCGGCGCGGTATGCCCACGCGCACGCCTTGCAGGTCGGCAAGGCGCTCGGGCACCTGGGCCGGCATGCCGGCCATGACCGAGAACAGCAGGGCGGCGTCGTCCACCGATTGCGTGATGGGGCCCAGGTGATCCAGCGTGGGGCCCAGGTCCATTGCGCCCTGGCGGGGAATGGCGTCGTAAGTGGGCTTGAAGCCCACGACGCCGCAGCATGCGGCGGGAATGCGGATGGAGCCGGCGGTGTCCGTACCGACGGACGCCCGTACGATGCCCGCGGCGACCGCCGCCGCCGAACCGCCGCTGGAACCGCCCGGAATGTGCGCGGCGCTGCGTGGATTCACCACGGGGGAAAAGTGCGGATTGTTGCTGGTGATGCCATAGGCGAGTTCATGGAGGTTGGTCGTGCCCATGATGATGGCGCCGGCCGACCGCAGCCGCCCGATGGCGAGCGCGTCGGCCGACTCGACCCCGGCTTCCCCGCCCGAACCGCCGGTAAGGCGGAACCCCTGCACCGACATGAGATCCTTCACCGCGATGGGAACGGCGAACAAGGGCGCGGGCCGGCCTTCGTGGAAGCCATGCAGCGCGGCCTGGGCCTGTTCGGCGACCTGGGGTTCAGTGGCCAGGTCGATGAAAGCATGCAGCCCGGAATGGGCGCGGGCCGCTTGCAGGGCCTGCAGCGCGGGTTTTTGCACACCGGCGGGATCGCGCCTGGCCGCCGCGGCGATGGCCGCGATGCCTTCCGTGTCGTCTTGCGGAGCAATGCCCTTGGCGCGCACGCCGGCCTGCGGAGGCTGGTATTGCGCGCCTCCGGCTTCGGACAGGGCATCCAGGAATTGCAGTTCGGCCAGGTTCAGCTGCAGCCGGTCCAGCCAGGCCTGGCGGCGATCCGGAAACGGATAAGCAAGCAGGGCCGCCTGGTGTTCGGCGACCTGGGCGAAGCGCCTGATAATATCTGGCAACACAGACTGCCCCTCCTTGGTAGATATTATTGGATATCCGGTATGTGCTGGCCTGACTGGTATGACCAGTTGGTGCCATAATGCACAGACTTGCTTACGCTGTCAATATTGGCGCTTTCCCCATGTCGAAATTTCCCGTCACCGTCGTCAAGAACATCGCCCAGCAACTACAGGCCCGCATCCAGCGCAAGGATTGGGCCGCCACGGGCAAGCTCCCCGGGCAGCGCCAGCTGGCCGAAGAAATGGGCGTGAGCCGCGCATCCCTGCGCGAGGCGATCACCATGCTGGAAGGCCTGGGCCTGCTGCGCAGCGAAGCCGGGCGCGGCGTGTTCATCGCCGAACCCGGCGAGGCCGGCCTGGGCAGCGCCTACGGCCGCTGGCCCTTCCAGGGCCGCTACCCCCTGCGCGACGTCTACCTGGTGCGGGCCCAGCTGGAAGAGCTGGCCGCCATGCTCGCCGCCAGCGTCGTCACCGAATCCGGCCTGGAACGCTTGCGGGATACTGTCAGGCTCATGCAGGCGGCCGCCGATGTCGGCGACCTGGTTTCCATGGCCGAGGGCGATCACGCCTTCCATGCCTGTATGTTCGAACTGGCCGGCAGCCCGCTGCTGCTGGACATCCTGGCCGGCATCGAAGATGTCGTCGAAGGCAGCCGGCAAGTGGCCTTCGCCAACCCAGCCCGCGTGAACGAACCCATACACGAGCACATGCTGATCATCGAAGCGCTGGCCACGGGCTCGCCCGAAAAGGCCGGCCTGGCGATGCGCCACCATTTGAACAACGTCGCCGATCGGTCCGGCGTGCGCCTGGGAATACAGAACGGGGCGGCGGACCCGGCCAGCTTGTGCTAGAATATCGACCTTCATCCCGCAGCCGGCTTTCGCCGGGCAAACGGGGCGGTTAGCTCAGTGGTAGAGCACTGCCTTCACACGGCAGGGGTCACTGGTTCGAACCCAGTACCGCCCACCAGTTCCCTACATCTGAATGTGCGCTGGCATGGCTTCAACATTGTGAAGCCAGGATCCATCGTCGCTTGAAGCTGGCGAATTAACGCAAGCCGTCTTTTCCAACAATGTCTTCCACTTGCAAGCCACCGACGCGGGGCAATGGGCGGCCACTGTCTGTAACACACACAGCAACCATGATTTCACCGGCGCGTGGCGCATCGGGTATGCGGGCCTCCATTGCATCGAAATGGCTGCGCACAAAGGCCGCATCCTTGTGACCTAGTGGAACGTCAATGGGGGTTCCCAGCGTCCCCATTTTTTTTGCTGATGGAATTAAGGCGGCGCCGCCACCGACCGCACCGCGGAATGGGGCCCCCATTTTTGGATGCAAGATTGCCGCAGCATGTTCGAGCTCGCCTGCCTCTCCAACAACAGCCGCTTTTCCGTAGCTTTGAACATCCTCAGGGGCGATGCCCAGGTATTGGACGGCTTTTTGTCCGAGGAGGCCGCCCAGTTCTTCACCAATGGCCACGAGCTCGTCCAGATCTTTGCTGTAACGTCCTGCGTAGGGGTTTTCTATTACGGCGACTGCGAGGGCGCGTCTTGTGGGCGGTTCAATATTTTGTCCCATTTCTTGTTGGATTTCGTCAACGTGAACCGAGATTTTTCGTATTTTTGCCTGCATTGCATTTTCCTTTTTTAGCGTGTTGGGCTTAACGCAATCCATTCCATTGGCTGATGTCTTCAGCACGAAGCCCGCCAACGCGTTCATGAATGCGATAGCCGGTTGTCATGGCCAGAATAAAAACCAGTTGATCGGCTTTGGGTGCCCCGGGGATGCGGACTTCAATGGCATCAAATTGCCCACGAACATAAGAGGCGTTGATGTTGGTCAGGGGAATATCGATTGCTGTGCCAGGGGGGCCGACCTTTTTTGTAGAAGGGACGATGGCAAGCGCGTTACCTGGTTGACCGGTTTTTGTGTCATCTTTGCCTTGCCGATAAGCACTGCGGTCGCCCTTCCAGCCTAATAGTTCGCGCATGGCGTAACCTCCCGGCACATGCCAGATTGCGCCGTGTTCCAGTTCGCCAGCAGCTCCTACGATGGCTCCCTTTCCATAGGTGGAAATGCTTTCGAGCGGTACATCCATGGCTTGGTGAAGGCGTTTGGCCAAGCCGAGTCCGATGGGATCGAGTTGTTCCATCATGGTCAGGAGATTCGGTTCGTAACGCCCTGCAAATGGATTGGTCATGACCACACTGATGGCGCCCCGTATGAGGGGAGTGTCGGGTGGCGGCCCGAACTCGTGGAAAATATGTTCGATTTGGGTGTGGATCCGTTCGATATTGATCATGGCTGTCGTGAGCAAATTGCAAAATCCAATGGGTATATGGATAGGCGGGGTTTACAGGATTTCGGGAATTTGTGTCGCTGGCGGTGTGTTGCGACTGCGTCGGCAGCGCACAACCCCATCAATCATGACCATTCCAATTCCAGGAATATCTCCAAGACGAATGCTGTCCAGAATGTTGCCGGCAGGTGAATACTGCGCACGATCCATGAAGACCAGGTCTGCGGCGCGACCGACTTCGATCAGGCCGCAGTTCAATTCGCGTATACGTGCCGTGTTGCCCGTTGCAAAACAGAAGACTTGTTCTGCTGGAATTCCGCCGATGGAAGACAGCATGGCGATTACCCGCAGAATCCCCAAGGGCTGCACGCCTGACCCGGCCGGGCTGTCGGTGCCCAGGATGATTCGGTGGGGACACTTCAATTCGATCGCAGCGCGTGCTGCGGCCAGGGCAACTTTCTCATTGCCGTTATGAACAATTTCAATCGCTCGCGATGAGACTTCGCATAATTCGCACACATGGGCTTCAGGAAGCGATGTATGGCCACCGTTAATATGGCCGATGATGTCGGCATCCACTTCCAGGACTGTGTCTTTATCAATCAGGCCTGAACCAGGAATTGAAGGGCCGCCTGTATGGATGGTGCTTTGAATACCGTGCTTGCGCGCCCACGCAACCATCTCTTTGGCTTCGTAAGCGGCTTTCACTGAGCCTAGCCCGACCTCGCCCAGCAGCGTCACGCCGGCCTCCGACAGGTCTTTGAAATCGGATTCCACCATGCCTTGCTCAAGAACGGGTGCGCCGGCCAGGACTTTCACGCCAGCAGGCCGAAAATTGTCAAAAGCCCGTTGGGCGGTAATGGCCAGCGCCTTGAGCCCAACAATGTCCTTTGGGCGCCCCGGTAAATGGACTTCGCCTGCGGAAATCATGGTTGTCACGCCGCCGTGCAGAGTGGATTCAATCCAGCCAAGCTGATTCTGGCGAGGAGTCCAGTCCCCGAAGACCGGGTGAACGTGGCTGTCTATCAGGCCAGGGGCTACCGTTGTGTTGCGTGCGTCGATGATGGTTTTCACACCCTCGGGGTCGCAGTCTTTTTCTTTGCCCACCGCCGTGATGATTCCGTTTTCCACAACCAGGGTGTCGGCCTCCAAAACTGGGTGATCGATGTCACCCGACAGCAATAATCCAATATTCTTGATGAGCGTTTTCCCTGTTTCTGATGAAATTTCATCATGCATGATTGTCTACTCCATGAACGCTTATTTGGCTTCAGATGAGCTGCCGCTTTAGGACTTTGCCGGCTGGGCTGGTGGGTAATGCTTCTCGAAACTCAACAAGTTTGGGCACCTTGTGTTCAGCCAGGTATTCCTTGCAATGAGCAACGATTTCCGATTCCGTTAATTGGTATCCATCTTTTAGGACTAGAACGGCTTTGACTACCTCCCCCAGGATGTCGTCTGGGCTTCCGACGACAGCGGCCTGCGCGACGGATCCGTGCTTCAGGATTTGTTCTTCAACCTCAGCGCTGGCAATTTTGTAGCCGCCGGATATCACTTGATCGCGGTCGCGGCCGACCAGGTAATAAAAGCCTTCTGGGTCGCGATACGCCAGGTCTCCCGTGTTGAACCAACCATCTTCGAAAGCGCTCGCATTACGTTCTGGATCCAGGTAATACCCGCTCATCAGCCGCTCAGAACGTACGTATAGGTGGCCTGCTGTACCGTCTGGTACCGAATTGCCGTGTTCATCAACGATTTTGACTTCAGCTCCTTTTATCAGCCTTCCACACGAACCAAAGGGCGGCAGTGGCGATTGGTTGAGGCTGAAGGAGAAAATGGGCGTGCATTCAGAAAGGGCGTAATACTCAAGCAGGGGCAGGCCCATGCGTTGGCTGAAACGTTCTTTGATGTGCGCGGCGATCGGCGCGCCAGATGAGGCCATGAAGCGAACGGATTTCAGTTGGTACTGCTTGCCTGTTTGTTCGACATGCTCAAGCATCATGGCGTACATGGCAGGCACGCCGACCATGTAAGTGGCGCCGTGTCTTTCAATCCCGGCCAGAACATGTACAGGGTTGAATTTCTTGAAAAGCAGTACGCTGGCACCGGCGGTCAAGGCAACAAACGAAGCGGTAAATAGCCCGAATGTATAGGACAGCGGAAGGGCACAAACAGAAATGTCAGAAGGCTGTACATTCCATTCTCGGATCAGGGCCAGGGCAGAGTTCACTTCCATTGCGTCGCTGGCGACCACACCTTTAGGCCGCGCGGTGGTGCCGGAAGTATGAATGACAACAGCCATGTCTCCTGGGCCGCGGTGTGTATCAAGGCTTAGGCCTCCCGCTACGTTTTCTGCCAACAGATCATCGATCAGGTGGTGGGGCGTGTCGAGGCCATTCTTGTTCCACGTGTCCGATAAGATTTGATGGCAATCCGGGTCGTACAGGACAAGGGCCGGGTCTGTTTTATTGACGATGTAGGCGATTTCGTCGTGGCTGAGATCGGCATTGATGGGGAACAACGCTCCCCCAGCGCGGAGTACGCCCAGATATGCAACATAGTAGTTGGGCGAGTTGCGGGCTATGAGGCAGATGCGGCTGCCAGCGCCGATATTCAGTGCTTTCAGGGCGTGCGCCATGATCGTGGCGCGCTCCACCAGCTGTTTGTACGTTACGCGCTGGTCTTCAAACAAGATGGCGGGATGATCAGGACGTTCCTCGGCGTGGCGATCAATGAGGGTCAATGCATTGAGCGCTTCGGCATCGGCAACCGCGAGATGTTCAGTCATGAGAGTCTCCATGCGTCATAGTCCAAGCGTTTCGGCATCACCTTTGAGCATGCGCTTCGCGATAATCATCTTTTGGATTTCGTTGGTGCCTTCGGTGAGAATGTAATAGGGGGCTTCACGGTAATAGCGTTCAGCAGGGAAGTCGCGAACAAAGCCGGATCCGCCATGTATGCGTACACAATCCAGGGCAACCTTGGCGCACGTTTCGCCAGCAAAGAGCTTTGCCATGCCTGAAACCATATCTGAACGTTGGCCGCTTTCTTTTGTGTTGGCCGCCACCTGGACAAGAGCTTGCGCCGCTGCGGTTTGAGTTGCCATGTCGGCCAGCAATATCTGGATGGCCTGATGGTGAATGATCTCTGTGCCGAATGCCACGCGCTGCGCAGCGTAATCTCGTGCAGCCTTCAATGCGGAACGAGACAGGCCCACTGCTGTGGCGGCCATGGCAATCCTTCCGGTTTCCAATGCGTCCAGCATCTGTTTGAGGCCTTGACCCTCGACTCCACTGACCAGGCTGTCCGGACTTAACCGGACATCATCAAACATGAGCTCTGTGACATCGACATGCCGGTGTCCCATTGCACGGGCGTCGGGACCAACAGAGAACCCGGGCAGGCCTTTTTCAACCATGAAAAGACTGATGCCGCCTTTGTCTGCCGCGGTTCTGGCGAGAACCAGCACTGCTCCGGCACGGGCACCGTTTGTGATGAAGATCTTGGCTCCCTTCAGCGTATAGCCACCTTGCTCGTTACGTATTGCCTGCGTGCGGATGGCTTGCAGGTCAGAGCCTCCGTTGGGCTCGGTGAGAGCGATTGCGACACGTAGCTCGCCTGTAGCCATGCGGGGCAGGTAGGTTTTTTTTTGGTGCTCAGTTCCGTGTTGAGCCAATATTGAGGAAGCTGAGCTGTGACCGTTGATGAAGCAGTTGAGTGTTGTCCAGCCGTAGGCCAATTCTTCCATGACCTTGGCATAGGTTGGAACCGATAAAGCAATTCCGCCATATTCGTGAGGAATTGCGGCTCCATAGAGGCCCATGTTCTTAAGCTGGGAAACAATCTCTTCAGGATAGTGATCGCTTTCTTCAAGATTCTGTGCATTTCCGGTGATATACCGTTGGACGAATGTCTGTACGCCGGCAACTATTTCTTGGTCCCAGGTGGCAGATGTAGGCATTTGATTTCGCTCTCTGATAGATGGCAATTTGGATGGCCTTGATTTCAATTTGGTTATGTCTCTTGAGCCGTGCTTGGCTCCGAGGCAGGGAGGTTTTCCTCGCACCTGCATTGGTACTCGTCGATGCGTGTCGATATGGCCTGTGGTATGGGCATGGAGCGCATGGTTTTGACATCTACAAAGACAAGGGTGAACTCTCCGGTAAAGGAAAGAGTGCTGTCTTCGCATGTACCGATCAACTGAAAAGTAAGAGAAGATCTGCCCTGAGATTGAATCAATACAGTGATTGTGAGCTCATTTCCAGGCCGCAAGGCAGATTTGAAATCTATGCTTGCATGGACGAATGGGCAAGTTATTTCGTGATGGATATTGAGATCGTACAGGCTGACTGTGAGTACATCCACATACCATGCGTCTATGGCGTCCAATGCATACTCAAAGAACCTCGCCGTGTAAACAATAGTTGCGGCATCGGTCTCACCAAAGCGAATTCTTCTTTTATGGGTATAGGGTGCTGTCAGTGTCGTTTCTTTCAATAGCATTGCGTTTCCTCGCAGATTGTCCCTGTTGAGTGCCGAGCCACCACCCTGTTCTTTGGATGGCTGAGTCCGGCCACTCTGTTTTTCATTTTGCTCCTGGGTGAGGTCCTATGTCCCGCGCCAACATCTGCCGCGGTGTTCACCTGGAAAACTTGCTTCCTGGAGGGGATCACCCATTGACACGCGCACTCACTTGAGGCAAAGTATACCTTACCTAATCAATGTTTGGTAAGTTAAATTTTGAAAGCGGCATAGTCGCCCCATGTTGAAAGGGTTGTTTGTACATAGAAGAATGTTCTGGCAAGAATCACACAACGGAGAGAGAGATGAGGAAGAAACTTCTGGTCGGCGCAATGGCGCTTGCCTTATGCACGCCTTTTGCGCCATCGAATGCAGTAGCCAAATCATCGGTCATCAAGATCGGTGAAGTGAACAGCTACAAGGCTCAGCCGGCGTTTTTGGAGCCATATAGAAAGGGCATGGAACTGGCAGTACAAGAAATCAATGATGCGGGGGGCGTGAGTGGAAAAAAACTCGAGCTGATCATCAGGGATGACAACGGCAACCCGGGAGATGCCGTGCGTGTGGCGGAAGAGCTCCTATCGCGTGAACGCGTGGACATTCTCGCGGGCAGCTTCTTGTCAAATATCAGCCTGGCTCTGTCTGATTTCGCGAAACAAAAGAAGGTATTTCTTCTTGTGGGCGAACCCATGACAGACAGGCTGACTTGGAACGGCGGCAACGAATATACATTCCGAATAAGGCCGGGCACCTATACTCAGACAGCAATGCTGATTCCCGAGGCTGTCAAGCTTAATAAAAAACGTTGGGCTATCGTTTACCCTAATTATGAATACGGGCAAGCTGCGACTGCGGCGTTCAAGCAACTTTTAAAAGAAGCGCAGCCCGATGTCGAGTTCGTTGTCGAACAAGCGCCTCCTCTTGGAAAGGTCGACGCGGGCAGCTTGGTACAGGCGATGACTGATGCCAAGCCCGATGCAATTTTCAATGCGCTTTTCGGCGCCGACCTTCTTAAATTCGTGCGCGAAGGCAATACAAGAGGCTTGTTTGATGGCCGGGAGGTAGTCAGCCTGTTGACCGGCGAACCCGAATACCTTGATCCTCTCAAAGAAGAAACACCGGATGGCTGGATTGTGACTGGCTACCCATGGAATGGTGTTGACATCCCACAGCATGAAAGCTTCCTGAAGGCCTATCAAGCTCGTTTCAAAGACTACCCACGTCTGGGTTCCGTCGTTGGCTACAGCATGATGCATGCGATTGCTGCCGGGGTTGCCAAGGCAGGTACGACAGAGACGGATGCCTTGATACAGGCGTTCAAGCACTTGTCTCTTGATACGCCTTTCGGGCCAATCACTTTCCGTTCTCAAGATAACCAGTCCACCATGGGGACTTATGTCGGGCGCACCAAGAAGAAAGACGGGAAAGGTGTTTTGGTTGACTTTATGTATATAGATGGCACTGATCCGGCTTTCCATCCATCAGCCGACGAAATAGCACGGGCGCGGGCCAAGAACTAGATTACTACTGACGACCATACTGGAGCTGCTATGAGCTTTTCGGGTTTTATTGTTCAGTTGGTTAATGGGCTGGCAGCAGCTTCTTCATTATTTCTCGTCGCTGCCGGCCTTTCCCTGATCTTTGGTGTAACACGCATTATCAACTTCGCCCATGGTTCGTTCTACATGGTCGGAATCTACGTGGCATATACGCTGGTAGGATTGTTGGGTGCGAACTTGGGGTTTTGGCCGGCGCTACTTCTAGCCGCCTTGACGGTCAGCCTTCTTGGGGCGTTGATCGAGATGGTGTTGTTGAGGCGAATCTACAAAGCGCCTGAATTATTCCAGCTTCTCGCAACATTTGCGTTGGTGCTGATCATCAGGGATGCCGTTCTTTACTTGTGGGGCCCGGAAGAACTATTGGGCCCCCGTGCGCCAGGCTTGAGTGGTGCCATAACGATTCTTGGGCGGAAATTCCCCACCTATGATTTGTTCTTGATGACAGTGGGGCCGGTTGTTCTCGGTTTGGTCTGGTTGTTGCTCAAGAAAACGCGTTTTGGCGTCCTGGTTCGTGCTGCTACGCAAGATCGGGAAATGGTCAGCGCACTCGGCGTGAATCAGGCCTGGCTGTTTACCGCCGTATTTGCATTGGGGGCCTTGCTTGCGGGTCTGGGCGGCGCTTTGCAACTGCCTCGGGAGGCAGCGAACCTCGAGATCGACCTTCATACCATCGGGTCCGCGTTTGTGGTGGTAGTTGTCGGTGGAATGGGCTCGTTGCCGGGCGCTTATGTCGCGGCGTTGCTTATTGCAGAGCTGAAAGCATTATGCATCTGGCTCGGTATTGTCGATGTTTTCGGGTTCACCATTTCTTTTTCAAAGCTGACTTTGGTGGTGGATTTTCTGGTCATGGCGGTGGTTCTGATCTGGCGGCCATGGGGTCTCATGGGGCGCCCTCAGCCTGTCAATCGCTATGCCAATAATGCGGAAGATCCATTGCGTCCGGCCAGTACTACCTATCTGGCGGGCGTAGCCGCTTTTGTGCTGTTGTTGGCCGTTGTTCCCGTGATCATGGCGGATTCGCCTTACACCACGGTATTGATGATTGACTTGCTGATTGCCGCACTCTTCGCCGCCAGTCTGCATTTCATCATGGGGCCGGCGGGGTTGCACTCTTTCGGACACGCTGCTTATTTTGGCCTGGGAGCCTACGGTGCCGCGTTGATTGTCAGGACTATGGGCATCCCCATGGAAATGGCATTGATCATGGCGCCTGTTGTCGCTGCCGCTGGAGCATTTGTCTTCGGCTGGTTTGCGGTGCGACTGTCTGGTGTTTACTTTGCCATGCTGACCCTGGCCTTCGCGCAGATCGTCTGGGCCGTCACTTATCAATGGGATGATTTCACAGGAGGGAGCAATGGCCTTACCGGAGTGTGGCCCGCGCCCTGGTTATCAGACAAGAGCAGCTATTACTGGATGACACTCATCATCGTCGTGGCAGGCATTGTTGGCTTGCGCCGTGTATTGTTCGCGCCATTTGGCTATGCGCTGCGTGCTGCCCGTGATTCCGTCATGCGCGCCGATGCAATAGGAATTGATGCGAAGCACATGCAATGGATGGGGTTCATTCTTGCCGGATGGGTCGCCGGTATTGCGGGAGCCTTGTTTGCTTTTTCCAAGGGCAGCATTTCACCCGAAGCGCTTGCGGTCAATAAGTCAGTTGACGGCATGGTTATGGTGCTTTTGGGTGGCATCCAAACCCTGATCGGCCCTGTTGTGGGCGCCTTCAGCTTTACATGGCTGCACGATACCGTCGCACGCAGCACGGATTATTGGCGAGCCATGCTGGGATTCATCATTCTTCTGCTGGTGCTACTGTTTCCACAAGGGATTGCAGGTGCGTTCCGGCAGCTTTTCGACCATTTGCGCAGCCGCAAGAAGGCATCTCTGCTTGATGGTATGTCGAACGCTTCCAATCAATACGTCATGCCTGCAAAAGGGGTCGAGCGATGAGCCTGCTGGAAGTTCGTAATTTACAAAAATCTTTTGGCGGCGTTCGGGCTGTCAACAATGTTTCATTCAGCCTTGCGCCGGGTGAGCTATTGGCATTGATCGGCCCCAATGGAGCGGGAAAGTCAACGACCTTCAACATGGTCAATGGTCAGCTCAAGGCGGATGGCGGTTCGATCCGGTTTAACGGAACAGAACTCATCGGTTTGAAACCCAGGGAGATCTGGCGTTTGGGAGTAGGACGTACCTTCCAGATTGCTGAAACGTTTTCTTCCTTGACCGTGATTGAAAACGTGCAGATGACGCTTTTGTCACAAGACAAAAAGATGTTCTCGTTCTGGCGTGCTGCGGCTGACTATAAACGCGATGAAGCACTGAGCCTGCTTGCTCAAGTGGGTATGGCAGAGCAGGCGGAACGGCCGTGCAGGGTTCTGGCATACGGAGACGTAAAACGGGTGGAGTTGGCGGTTGCAATGGCAAATCGTCCCAAGCTCCTGTTAATGGATGAGCCGACTGCCGGCATGGCGCCAAGGGAAAGAAATGAGTTGATGGCTCTTACAAAGAAGTTGGTTGTGGAGCACGGTACGGCGGTCTTGTTTACTGAGCACAGCATGGATGTGGTTTTTGCTTATGCCGATCGCATGATTGTTCTGGCTAGAGGGCAGCTTATCGCTGAGGGTAAACCTATGGAAGTGCGTGGTCATCCGAAAGTCCAGGAAGTCTATTTCGGGAGCGGGAAAACATTTGAAAAGCCTGTTGATACAACTCCGTCAAAACCAATGGCTCAGGAGGTCGCGTAATGAGCTCCGAGAAAGTAGTGCTTTCCGTCGATGGTTTGTGTGCTTGGTATGGGGCTGCTCAAGTTCTATTTGATGTTCAGCTGGAAGTCCGTCGTGGCGAAGTGATCGCGCTCATGGGCAGGAATGGTGCGGGCAAGTCGACAACCTTCAAAGGAATCATGGGGATGTTGGCGCGCCAGCAGGGAAATGTCCGATTCCTTGGCCATGACATTTCTCGGCGAGCTCCCCATGATATTGCCCGGCTGGGGTTGGGGTTTGTTCCGGAAGATCGACGTATCTTCACTGATTTAACTGTCATGGAAAATCTGGAGGTCGGGCGTTTGCCCGCTAGGGATTGGGATCATGGGGAGGCATTGAAGTGGAATCCTGAACAATTGTTTGAGCTTTTTCCAAACCTTGGAGAAATGCCTGAGCGCTTGGGCGGGCGTATGAGCGGAGGCGAGCAACAGATGTTGACGGTTGCCCGGACGCTGATGGGGAATCCCTATTTGGTGTTGCTCGATGAGCCATCGGAAGGCGTGGCGCCACTTATTGTTGAACAGATGTCAAACATGATTCTGGAACTTAAACGTAAGGGGATTTCCATCCTGTTGTCTGAGCAAAATATGCATTTCGCAGAACTGGTTTCTGATCGAGCCTATGTTCTTGAAAAAGGGCAGATTCGCTACGAGGGACCAATGGCAGACTTGGTCAGCAACGACCAGGTTCGACGGGACTATCTGGGCGTATGAACACCATACTGCAAGGGGGGGACAGTGATAGCGGCTTTGGATGGCATTCGAGTAATAGACTTTACGACCTTATTGCCTGGCCCGCTTGCAACGCTGATGATGGCGGAATGCGGGGCGGATGTTGTCAAGATAGAGCGTCCGGGTACTGGAGACGAGATGCGGGAGTACGGCCCTTACGTCAATGGGCAAAGCGTCCCGTTCATGCAGCTCAATAGAGGAAAGCGCAGCCTGACATTGGATTTGAAATGCCGGGAAGGGGTAGAGCGGGCCTTATCTCTCGCCAAGGAAGCGGATATCTTGATCGAGCAGTTCAGGCCCGGAGTCATGGAGGCTCTGGGGTTGGGGTATGAGGCGATCAAGCGTATCAACCCGGAAATCATTTATTGCTCCATTACGGGATATGGGCAAGAGGGAAGCCATGCGCGTATAGCAGGCCATGATCTGAATTATGCGGCGTCCGCAGGGCTGCTGCTACTGAACATCGGAGAGGGGGAAAAACCCGTCTTGCCCCACGTTCCCCTTGCCGACATTGCGGGAGGCAGCTATCCAGCCTTATTCAATATTCTATTGGCCCTGCGGCGTAGGTCCGCAGGAGGAGGAGGGATGCATATCGATATCAGCATGACCCATGGGCTGGCTCCCTTGATGTATGGAGCCATGGCGCGCCTGGAAGCGCCGCACTCCCAGGATGAGCGGGTTTTTTCCGGAGGCTCCCCCCGTTATCAAATATATACAACGTCTGACCAGCAATACTTTGCAGTGGCGGCGGTCGAAGATCGTTTCTGGAGGACATTCTGTGCATTAGCCAAAATCGATCTGGACGCTGATATCGAAACGGTATCGAAGCGTATTTCTCAAGAGCCCTTGCAATACTGGGTAGACACCTTTGAGGGAGTAGATGTTTGCTGCTCCCAAGTACGTTCGGTCGCTGAATACCAAAGCAGTGGTTTATTCTCAGCTACGGGTAGATCAGTAGAGCTTGCTGGTGCTCAAGTAAATGAATTGCCGCTGCCGCTGAGTATGGATTTACGTGTGGCGGATAAAGTGAAGCCTGCCCCTGTAATAGAGGGAAGAGAGCAGGTATTAAACTGGCTGGAACGTTAATTTCCGCAATTACTCCTTGCAGGAAGAGTGGTGGTCGACCCGCTGATAGCCATACCCAAAGACGATGCGTATGAGTTCTCGCCCGATTTCTTCGGCAGACAGGCGTCCAGAGTCCTGATACCACATGCGTGTCCAGTTGAGCGCCCCCAGCAAGGTAAGGCGTAAAAGCGTTCTATCTGCTTTTTTATGAAGGGGAAGGTTGTCAATCAGGTTGCGGAATCTGTTCTCATAGGACGCCCGGTCGGCATCGATCTTTTCTTGTAGCTGGGCGGGAAACCGAATGCCCGGATCGACACGTACCACAATGGCGAGTTCGCTTGGGTTCAATTGAAACTTCAATGCAGTTGCGCATGCTTCTTCAAGGCGTTCCCAGGGGTCTTTGTATTGGCTGATGGTTTCATCAAGCGCCCTGTTGATGCTTGTAATACCAAGATGGTGAACTGTGGCGAACAGTTCTTCTTTGGATGTAAAGTGATAGTAGAGCGAGGCGGGTTGCATACCTACCGCGTCACATATTTCGCGCAGAGAGGTTTCGGCATAGCCATTGGTTGCAAAAATCCTCGCCGCGGCCAGAAGTGTTTCTTCACGTCGTAATTCAGAAATGCTTTCATTCTGGTCTTTTGCCTTTTCAGCCAATCTCCGACTGTGGTGTTCACGCTGAAGCAGCTTGACTTCGTCATCGCTCAGAGTTTTTTTACGGCTGTTTCCTTTTCCTTTGGATTTTGCCATCAAACGCAGATAGCTTGTTTCCAAGCCATTACGCTTCCAGATGTTTCGTACAGTTGATGGCGATATCTTTATTCCGAAATCCTGAAGGATATTGGCGACAGAAAACTGCCCGAGCTTGGGTTGCTCCAAAGCATATTGAAGTACCAATTCTTCAATTTCTGTTTTGGATGGATTGTTATTAAAGTCGCTCATATACGATTAGTAATTATGCCCGCGGATTGGTTACAAAATGTATTGGATCAGAGAGCCTTTTTTGTTTTGGGACACCATCTGTCAGTATTTAGCGCTACAATGTAACCATATTATATCCAGTTGAGCCGGTTGGCGGTTATGGGCCTGGATAATTGCCGTTACAGCACTTCATGCGCTGTCGTTTTCCCTTGGTGGGGAGACCGCGCAGTTTTGTTCCTGAGGCTTTTCAATATGCGCTGCAACGTGCTTTTGTCCGGGATGCAAAAGCTTAAACGCAAGGCCATGTTCCTGCATTCGCCCGGTGCGGCCGATGCGATGGATATGTACGGATGCTTCGCGGGCCAGCTCCACATTCATGTGGGCAGCGCGGGAATGCCCAGGCCGCGTGCGGCCACATCGATGCACATTGCAGCTCAGCGCTGCTGCAGAGTGAAAGGGCTGATTCCGGCCGAAGACTCGGTAATGGCAGCGCTGTTGCTGATGGTGTTCGGGTAGGTGGCGGAGAACAACGATGCCGCCGCCCCTTCCAGGGATTAGAATGCATACATTGCATTTTTCCCGACGAACATCCCCATGAGCGATCCCATCCGTCTTACACAATACAGCCATGGCGCGGGCTGCGGCTGCAAGATTTCCCCCAAGGTGCTGGAAGTGATTCTGGCGGGCAGCGGCGCGCAGCATCTGGACCCGCGGCTGTGGGTGGGCAACGCCTCGCGCGATGATGCGGCGGTGTACGCGCTGGACGAAGAGCGGGGCGTGGTGTCCACGACTGATTTCTTCATGCCCATCGTGGACGATCCCTTCGACTTCGGGCGCATCGCGGCCACCAACGCCATCAGCGATATCTATGCCATGGGCGGGGATCCGCTGCTGGCGATCGCCATCCTGGGCTGGCCGGTGAACCTGCTGCCGCCCGAGGTGGCGCGGGAAGTCGTGCGGGGCGGGCGCGCGGCCTGCGACGAAGCCGGCATTGCGCTGGCCGGCGGCCATTCGATCGATGCGCCCGAGCCCATCTTCGGACTGGCCGTCACCGGCGTGGTGCAGAAGGCGCGTCTCAAGCGCAACGACACCGCCACCGCCGGCTGCCGGCTCTACCTGACCAAGCCGCTGGGCATCGGCATCCTGACGACGGCCGAGAAGCAGGGCAAGCTGCGCGCGGGCGACGTGGGGCTGGCCCGCGACTGGATGTGCAAGCTCAATACCGCGGGCAGCCGCTTCGGCGCGCTGGAAGGCGTCAAGGCCATGACGGACGTCACGGGATTCGGCCTGCTGGGCCATCTGGTCGAGATGGTGGACGGCAGCGGCGTCAGCGCGCGCATCGAGTACGCCAGCGTGCCGCGCCTGCCCGGGGTCGACCACTATCTTGCCGCCGGTTGCGTGCCGGGCGGCACGTCCCGCAACTTCGACGGCTATGGCCATCGCGTTGCGCCGTTGGGCGACGAACGCTGGAAGCTGCTGTGCGACCCGCAGACCAGCGGCGGGCTGCTGGTGGCGGTGGCCCCGGAAGGAGAAGCCGAGTTCCTGGACGCGGCGCGGGAGCAATCGCTGTCTCTGCAAGCCATAGGCGCGTTGGTGGAGAAGCGGGATTTTGCGGTCGAAGTGGTTTGATGCGCGAAGACACCAGCGACTACCGCCAGGTCTTTCTAAGCGCCGTCCCTTTGCTGGATACGCGTGCGCCCGTCGAGTTCGCCAAGGGGGCGTTCCCCGGCGCGGCCAATCTGCCGCTGATGACCGACGAAGAGCGCCAGGCCGTCGGCACTTGCTACAAGAAGCGAGGCCAGGCCGCCGCCATCGCGCTTGGGCATAGCCTGGTCAGCGGCGATGCGAAGGCCGAGCGCATCGCGGCCTGGGCCCGCTTCGCCCGTTCACATCCGCAAGGTTACCTGTATTGCTTCCGGGGCGGGCTGCGGTCCCGGATCAGCCAGCAGTGGCTGGAAGAAACGACGGGCATCCGGTATCCGCGCGTCATCGGGGGCTACAAGGCCATGCGCGGCTATCTGCTGCAGGAGCTGGAACGGGCGATCGCCGAATGCGGCTTCGTCTTGCTCGGCGGGCTGACCGGCACCGGCAAAACAGAGGTCCTGCGCGAGCTGGACAACGGAATCGACCTCGAAGGGCATGCGCATCATCGCGGCTCCAGCTTCGGCGGGCACGCCGGCGCCCAGCCGACGCAGATCGATTTCGACAATCGCCTGGCCATCGACTTCCTGAAGAAGCGCGCGAGCGGCCGGGAAGGTTTCGTGCTGGAGGATGAGGGCCGGCACATCGGCAGCTGCAGCCTGCCGCTGGCGCTTTACCAGAGCGCGCCCGGCTACCCCATAGTCTGGCTGGAAGACGGCCTGGAAAGCCGGGTGGACCGCATCTTGCGCGATTACGTCATCGATCTGCGAGCCGAGTTCATTGCGCTGCACGGCGAGGAGCAGGGCTTCGACCGGTTCGCGGACCGCTTGCGCCTGAGCCTGGACAGGATCGCCCGCCGCCTGGGCGATGAGCGCCACCGTCAACTGGCGCAACGAATGGATGCGGCGCTGGATGCACAGCGGCGCAGCGGCGCGGTCGACCTTCATCGAGGCTGGATCGAGCGCCTGCTCGTGGACTACTACGATCCCATGTACGCCTACCAGCGCAAGTCCAAGGCGGCGCGCATCGAATTCGCCGGCACGCGGCGCGAAGTGCTGGAATACCTGCGAGCGCGCAGCTTCAGGAAGTAGAGGATTTGTATCGGCTCGCATGCCTCAGCGCGTCGCACAAGGCGGGAACGGCGGGGTTGGCGCCGTCCTTTCTATAAGCCAAATATAGGGTGGACCGCAAGGTGTGGCGTGCTTTGAGCGGCAGGTACTTTACGCCGCCCGGGCGGAGTTCACTGACCGAGCCTGGCACAACGGCGGCGCCGATGCCGGCCTCGACGAGCGCAAGCAGCGTGGGCAATACGCTTTCCATGACATAGTTGGGCGCCAGCCCGTTGCGCGCGAACAGCGAGGCCAGCAGCGTGTGAAAGTATGCCGATGTGCTGCGCGCAAAACCAATGAGCGGCACGGCGGCCAGTTCTTCGATGGGAATGCTGCGGCGAGACGACCAGGCGTGCCGCAGCGGCAGCGCCACCACCAGAGGTTCGGTGTCCACGGGCTCGAGGTGCAGCCCCTCGGCCTGGCTGTCTGCCGTATGCCGCATGACGGCCACGTCGAGCCGGTCCTGCGCGAGCAGGGCACGCAAGTGCCCGGTATCGGCTTCCGTCATGGAAAGCTGTACGTCCGGCCGGCGTTCCCTGTAGGCGCCCAGCGCCGCCGGAACCAGCCGGTAGGCCGCCGTGGGCGTGAACCCCACGCGCAGCAGGCCCGCTTCGCCCGTGGCGACGCGGCGCACCGTAGCGAGCGCCGCATCGCCATCGTCCATGAGCCGCTGCATGGCGTCGCGCATGGCCTCGCCCGCGGCGGTCAGGCGCACGCTGCGCGTGGAACGTTCCAGCAAGGGGACGCCCACGCGTTCTTCGAAGAGCCGCACCTGCTGGCTGAGCGGAGGCTGTGTCATGTGCAGGCGCTGCGCGGCTCGCCCGAAATGCAGTTCCTGCGCCACCGCCATGAAGGCGAGCATCTGCCGTGAGTAGAGCGACATGGCTGTCCTATTGGGTCGATTTTCATATCAATCAAGCCTGGATTTTATATTGGATAGAACAAATCGAACGGCATAAGATCGTTGATGCAGGGCTAGGGCCTTTTAGCGTCAACAGGCCCCATGCGAACCCGCCGCAGTCCCCCAAGCGCCCCCGCGGCGCTGCCGCTGTCACCATTACCCCGAGGAGCCTCATATGAAGAACCATGCCAGCCGTTTTGTCGCGCTTGCCGCGACGTTTGCGCTGTCCCTGGGCGCCGCGTCGATCGCACACGCCCAGGCCGCCGATTATCCCAACAAGCCCATCCGCATGATCGTGCCTTTCGGGGCGGGCAGCGTGACGGACCAGCTCGCCCGTACGGTGGGCTCCGGGCTGGCCGAAGCCCTGGGGCAATCCGTCGTGGTGGAGAACCGGCCGGGCGCCGGCGGCAATATCGGCGCGGGCTTCGTGGCCGCGAGCGCGCCCGACGGCTATACCTTGCTGATGGGCGCGGCGAGCACCAACGCCATCAATCCCAGCCTGTACAAGAACCTGAAATTCGACCCCTTGAAGGACTTTGTGCCGGTCGCCAACGTGGCGTCGGTAACCAACGTCCTGGTCGTGAACCCCGAGCTGAAAGTCGGCACCGTGGCGGAACTGATCAAGGCCTTGAAGGGCGGCTCGTACAGCTACGCTTCGGGCGGCGCGGGCGGAAGCCAGCATCTGTCGGCCGAGCTTTTCAAGTCCATGTCTTCCACGGACATGGTGCACATCCCGTACAAGGGCGGCAGCGAACCCATACCCGATCTCATCAGCAATCGCGTGCAGGTCATGTTCTGCAATTTGCCCGTCTGCCTGCCGCACATCAAATCGGGCAAGCTCGTGGCCTTGGGCGTGACGTCGAGCAAGCGTTCGCCGCTGCTTCCCGAAGTGCCCACCATCGCCGAAGCCGGTCTGCCGGGGTATTCGGTGGACGGTTGGTTCGCCTTGTTCGCGCCGGCCAAAGTTCCCGCTGAAATCGTCGCCCGTCTGCATGATGAAACCGCCAAGCTGCTGGCCAAGCCCGAGGTGCAGGACCAGATCCGCCGGCAAGGCGCGGAGCCGAACCACAGCACCCAGGCGGAATTCGCCCGGTTCGTGCAAGCCGAGCATGACAAGTGGGCAAAGGTGATCCAGGACGCCAACATTCGCATCGAGTAAGCCGCAATGCACGCAGACAGCCCCCTCCCATCGATTGCCCGGGCCCTTGAACAAATCGAGACGGGCGAACTCCGCGCACGCGACCTGGCCGAGCGCTGCCTCGAGCGCATCGCGGTCCGCGACACCGAGGTCCAGGCTTTCGTCGCGCACGATGCCGGCCGGGTACGGGCCCAGGCCGACGCGATAGACGCGGGCGAGCGCCGCGGTTTGCTGCGCGGGATTCCTTATGCGGTCAAAGACGTCATCGAAACCGCCGCGTATCCCACCGGCTACGGCTCGGCTCTCTACACGGGCAATCGCACGGCGCGGGACGCCGCCTGCGTCGCCTTGTCCCAGGAGCAGGGGGCCGTCCTGCTGGGCAAGGTGGCCACCAGCGAGTTCGCCACGCAGACACCCGGCCCCACCCGCAACCCGCTGAACCTTGCGCACACGCCGGGCGGGTCGTCCAGTGGCTCGGCCGCCGCGGTGGCCGACGGCATGGCCATGGTCGCCTGGGGCACGCAGACGACGGGGTCCATCACGCGGCCCTCCGTCTACTGCGGCGTGGTCGGCTACAAGCCCAGCTTCGGCTTGGTATCCACCGCCGGTGTCGGTGTGCTGAGCCCGTCGCAGGATACGGTGGGAGCCCTGGCCCGCAGCGTGGCCGATGCCGCGGCACTCGTGCTCGGCATCCATGGCCGGCGTTACGAATCGGCCCCGGACGATGCCCGTTACACGGTGGGAGTGTGCCTGTCCTCGCAATGGCGGCACGCCGGCGGGCAGGCGATCGATGCGTTGCGCAGCTGGACCGCGAAGCTGGCGGCCGCGGGGATGGGGGTAAAGGAGTTCGCGCTGCCTCCCGCGTATGAGGCCCTGATCGCGGACCAAAGCCGGCTGGTCGCCTATGACGCGCGCCAGGCTCTCGCCTACGAACGCCTCACGGCAAACGCAGGGATCAGCCCGCGGCTTCGCGAGCGTTTGGCGGCCGGCGGCGTGATCGGCCTGGACGAGTATCTGGCCATGCAGCAGCGCGCCTCGGCCTTGCGGTGTCTTGTGGACGGACTTTTCGATGGTGTCGACGCGCTCGTCTACCCCGCGGCGGAAGATGAAGCGGAAGAGGGCATTCTTCAATCCGGATCGCCGCGCTTCGGCGCCTTGTGGACCTTGCTGCACGTGCCTACCGTAGCGCTGCCCTTGGACGTCGGCCGCCGCGGCTTGCCGCTGGGGGCGCAGCTAGTGGGCCGCCCAAATCGAGACCTGGCCTTGCTGCAATTGGCCGAGCATGCGTCGGCATTCAGCCCTTGGCTCATGGGGTCGGCGGCGGCGTGATTCGCTTGCTTGCGTACTGAAGCGTGCTCTTACGTTTTGTAAAGAACCGCCGGGCTGATGGCGCTACCCTTTAAGAGGTCTACCAAATCTTAGGAGCACAGACATGTCAAATCAAGCCACCGAGACCCTGAGCCTCAATGAAGAAGCCATTGCCAAGGCTCGCTCCTGTCTCAGCGAAGGCGCGGTAACGCCCAGCATACAGCCCTATGCCGAGCAGATCTGTAAACTGCTCAATGACGCGCTCGCGACCGAGTGGGTATGCGTGCTGCGCTATCGCCGGCATTATTTCACGGCTCAAGGGCTGGAGTCGCCCGCCATTGCCGGCGAGTTCCTCGTGCATGCCACGCAGGAACAGCAGCACGCCGACAAGCTCTCGGAGCGCATCGTGCAGCTGGGCGGCGAGCCCAAGCTGGACCCCGCGAGCTTCTCCGCGCGCAGCCATGCCGACTACGACGAATCGACCGATCTGAATGACATGATCCGCGCCAATCTGGTGGCCGAGCGGGTGATCATCGAGGTCTATCGCCAAATGATCGCCATCATCGGCGACAAGGATCCCACCACGACGCAGATGCTCAAGAGCATCCTGGCCGACGAGGAGGAACACGCCGACGAGTTGTCGGACTGGCTTGCACAGTAGTTGAATCCTGCCTATATACTTTCAAGCTTCGTCTCTGGAGCAAAAGCGATGCATATCCTGTTGACACGGGAATTCGCAAGGGAATATGGGCAGCGCGCGCTCTCCATCGCGCCCGCAAACAGTCAACTGATCTATCTCGACCCAACGCAAGAAGCGCTTCCCGCGGAGTTGGGCGAGGCGGACATTGCCTACCTGTCATTGGACCTGATGGGCGGGCAGGACGCCGCCGGAGCCCATCCCCGGCTTAGAGTGTTTTCAAGAGCCATTGAGCATGCGCCTCGGCTGCGCTGGCTTCATACCCAGGCGGCCGGCGCGGATCGGCCCGTGCTGCAGAATGCGCTGCGCAGGGGCGTGACCATCACGACGTCTTCCGGCGTTACCTCCGAGACCGTGGCGCATACAGCGATTGCCGGCATGCTTGCATTGGCGCGTGGAGTGCCCGACTGGGTTTCCGCTCAATCCCGAAAGACATGGCGCACACCGCCGCGCGCTCAATGGCCTCGTGATATCAATGGCGGCAAGGCATTGGTCGTTGGCACGGGGCCGATTGGCCAAGCGATCGCTCGCATCCTGAGGGCCATGGCGATGCACGTAACAGGCGTGCGGCGAAGCCGGGACCTGTTACCCGGGTTTGATCGTATGCTCGACTTCGATCAGAGCGGGTCGGCGCTGCCTGGCGTGGATTGGATTTTTCTTGCCTGCCCCTTGACCGAGCGGACTTTTGGGCTGGTCGATCGCGACTTCTTGGCGAAACTCGCCCCGCACGCTTGCCTCATCAATGTAGCCCGTGGCGAAGTGGTCGTGGATGACGCGGTGCAGTCCGCTTTACGATCGGGAAGCCTTGGGGGATATTACAGCGATGTATTCAAAGACGAGCCATTGGCTGCGACATCAGGCTGGTGGGACACCCCGAGAACACTGATTTCCCCGCATCTTGCAGCCTTGTCCAGGGGTTATGGCGCCCGGGCGGCGAATGCTTTTTTTGAGAATCTTGAGCGCTATGTGCAAGGCGAGCCTTTGCGCAACGTTGTGGCCGTCCCTCCAGCGCCGGGATCCGAAAAGCCTTTGTGAGTATTCGCCCCGTATCGGAAAGATTTTTGTTATACAAGAGCCTCGTCCAATCCTCCGGTGGTGATCGACATGGCTGATACTTCGAATTTTGCGCCCGAACCTCGACAGCTCGGGCCCGGCTACGCATCCATCGTCGAACTCGACGCCGTTTCCCTGTCCCGCGCCATCGCCGGCCGGGCGCTGTCTTGCGTAGAGGTCCTGCAAGCCTATCTGGATCAGATCGATCGCCTCAATCCGCTGGTCAACGCCATTGTCGCGCCGGTCGATGCCGATGCGCTGATGAAGCAGGCTCAAGGCCTGGACGCCGAACTGGCGCGCGGGCACTGGCGGGGCCCGCTGCATGGCCTGCCGCAGGCGCCGAAGGACATCCTGCCGGTCGCGGGCATGGTCACCACCCGCGGCTCGCCGATCTTCGCCGGGCAGGTCGCTGTAACCGATGCGATCATTTTCGAACGCGCGCGCGCGGGCGGCGCGATTTTTATCGGCCGCAGCAATTCCCCTGAATTCGGGCTGGGCGGGCATACCTACAATCCTGTATACGGCACGACGCGCAACGCCTTCAATACCTCTTTTTCGGCGGGAGGCAGCAGCGGCGGCGCGGCGGTCGCCGTCGCGCTGCGCATGCTGCCCGTGGCCGACGGCTCCGACATGATGGGGTCGCTGCGCACGCCGGCCGCCTTCAACAATGTCTATGGTTTTCGAACCACATTCGGCTGCGTGCCTTACGGCCCTGCGGACGAGGTCTTCTTTCAGCAATTCAGCGTGGCCGGCCCCATGGCGCGAAATGTCCCCGATTTGGCGATGCTACTGGAAGTCCAGGCCGGTTTCGATGTCCGTACGCCGCTTACGCGCCGCGGGGCGGGGCGGAATCAGGCGTGTCAAATTCCGTCGCGCGACTGGCGCGGCGTGCGTATCGGCTGGCTGGGCGATTTCGGCGGCCGCCTGCCGACGGAGCCCGGCCTGCTCGAAACCTGCGCGCGAGCGCTGGCGCATTTCGAGGCGGTGGGCTGCAGCGTGGAACCCCTGACGCTGGATTTCGACCTCGAGCGCCTATGGCAGGCCTGGATCGATTTGCGCAGCTTCTTCGTAAGCGGTGCGAACGCCGCCCTGTACGCCGATCCGAAGACTCGATCACAGCTCAAGCCCGAAGCCGTCTGGGAAATCGAGCGTGGCCTGCGGCTGAGCGCTCCTCAGGTCTACGATGCATTGAAGGTGCGCAGCGCCTGGTACCAGCATCTATGCGCCCTGTTCGAAAAAGTCGACTTCCTTGTGTTGCCGGCCACTCAGGTGTTTCCCTTCGAGGCCGAGTTGGACTGGCCTCATTCCATAGGCGGGCGTGACATGGCGACCTATCACCGCTGGATGGAGGTCACCATTCCCGCAACCATGGCGGGGCTGCCGGCGCTGGCGGCCCCGGCAGGCCTGGGCCCGCAAGGGCTGCCGGCGGGTATCCAGATCATCGGGCCCGCACAGGCGGAGGCCGCCGTGTTGCAGGTCGGAGACGCTTACGACAAGGCAAGCGGCTATTCCCGTCTGCGCAGCCCGCTGCTCACGCCGGCTTGAGGGGGAAATCGGCGGCCTAGCCTGCATTCTGAAGATTCAACCGCAAGGAACGGGAATCTCAACGGCCGCCGGAGCCCCTACACTGGCATTGTCTTCAGAAAACGCCGGCTGATGCGCTATGAGCCCTTCCCTCATCGACTGCAAGTACGAATCCCGCACGCCTGGAGGCGGGGTCCGTACGGCGCCTTCGCAGCTGGATTCCTTTGACTGGTGCGCCATCGAGCAATCGCTCGATGACAGCGGCAATGCGGTATTGCCGCGCCTGTTGTCGGTGCGGCAATGCAAGGAACTCTCCGCTCTCTATCCCAGGGACGAAGGCTATCGTTCCCGCATCGTGATGGCTCGCCATGGCTTTGGCCGCGGCGAATACAAGTATTTCGCCTACCCATTGCCGCCGCTGCTCGATCAATTGCGCCATGCGCTGTATTGGCGGCTGGCGCCGATCGCCAATCGCTGGAGCCGGCAACTGGGTGTCGGTGTCAGCTATCCGGACGAGCTCGACGCCTTCCTGGAGCGATGCCGCGAAGCCGGCCAGGTACGTCCAACGCCTCTCATTCTTCAGTATGGTCCAGGCGACTACAACTGCCTGCATCAAGACCTGTATGGAGAGCACGTCTTCCCCTTGCAGGTCGCTATTCTGCTCTCCGAGCCCGGCAAGGACTTCACCGGGGGCGAATTCGTGATGACGGAGAGCACGGCGCGAAACCAGCGGGCTGACGTCGTGGCGCTGCGGCAGGGCGATGCGGTGGTGTTCACCGTCAACCAGCGGCCCGCCGCGGGAAAGCGGGGCGGCATGCGCAAGGCCGCGATGCGCCATGGCGTCAGCCGCCTGCGCAGCGGCAAGCGGCACACCGTGGGGTTGATTTTCCATGACGCTCGATGAGGAGCGCCCAAAAACCATGAGTCTCGATCTTTTTCACGATGCCCGCTCAGGTCGATGCGAACGTATCGGGCCGTCGGCCTTTGTCCTGCGAGGATTCGCTTTGCCATGGGTGGATGAGTTGTTGCCGGCCATCTCCGGCATTGAGGCAGCCGCGCCGTTTCGCAACATGGTGACGCCGGGCGGCTTCACCATGTCCGTCGCCTTGACCAATTGCGGCGCTCTGGGCTGGACGACGGATCGGCGGGGCTACCGTTATACGGATACCGATCCCGCCACCCGGAGGCCATGGCCGGCCATGCCCGTCCCGTTTGCCCGGCTGGCGCACGAGGCCGCCGCAGCGGCGGGCTTCGCTGGCTTCGAACCGGACGCTTGTCTGATCAATCGCTACCTGCCCGGCGCACGAATGTCTTTGCACCAGGATAAGGACGAACGCGATTTTTCCGCCCCGATCGTATCGGTATCGCTCGGCATGCCGGCCACTTTTTTGTTTGGAGGCCACAAACGGGCCGATAAAGCGGCGAAAGTGCAGCTTTATCATGGTGATGTCGTGGTATGGGGAGGCGAGGATCGTCTGAGGTATCACGGTGTGATGCCGCTCAAGCATGCTCCCCACCCTTTGCTCGGCAGCACCCGCATCAACTTCACCTTTCGCAAGGCGGGTTAGGGCCCGCGCCGCCCGTCTTTTAGCGTCAACAGGAGCTGGATCGTGACCTTGCCCATGCAATCGGCCGACCGCCTGGATTGGCCGGACATCGCCGGCCAGCTCGACATCGAAGGCTACGCCTTGCTGCCGGGGCTGCTGTCCCGCGAACGAGCGCAAGAACTGACCGCCCGGCTGGGCATGGGCGGCCTGCGCCGCGAGCCGCTGGCCGCAGGCGACCTGGGGCGCGGCGATCTGTTCTATTTCGAGGATTCGCTGCCGGTACCGCTACAGGCTTGGCGCAGGGATTTCTATCGCCATCTGGCGCCCATCGCGAATCGCTGGAACGAAATGCTGGATGTCCCGTACCGCTATCCGGCTGAGCTCGACGAGTTCCTTCAGCACTGCCGCGAGGCCGGTCAGGCCAGAACGCTCTCTCACCTGAACCGGCTGGGCATGGCGGATTATCTGGCCTTGCATCAACGCGGGGAAGGCGGGCATGTCTTCCCGCTGCAGGTGGTGGCCCTGCTGACCGAGGCGGGTTCGGATTTCGAGGGAGGCGAGTTCGTCATGACGGAGCAGCGCCCGCGCATGCAGTCGCGTCCGATGGTGCTGCCGCTGCGACAGGGGGATGCCGCCATCATCAGCACCGCGCAACGTCCTGTCCGGGGCGGCAAAGGCTATTACCGCGTCAACCTGAAGCACGCCATCAGCCGCGTGCGCCAGGGTGTGCGTGTGGGGCTGGAGTTGTTTTTCCACGACGGGCCGTGAGGGGGCGGGACATGGGTGCCGGCCGGTTCAGCCGCGCTGCGACGCGAGGTCGGGCCAGCGGTCGGTCCATCCAAGCAATTCCTGCAGCTCCGCCGCAAGCCTCAGCAGCATGCGCTCCCGATGCCATGGCCCGATGATCTGCATGCCGATGGGCAGGCCTTCGTGGCTGAACCCGCAAGGCAAGGAAATCGCCGGGTGGCCGGCGCCGTTGATGGGTACGGTGTAGTTGTACCAGGCCTGCCGCAATGTGCCGGCCTCCTTGCCGTTTATGATTACCGGTTCGTTTGCATGATGCGTGGCGAACAAGGCGGGCGTGGCGGATGTCGGCGAAACGATGACGTCAGCCGTTTGAAAAATGCGGTGAAGATCCTTGTACAGGGCGCTTCGCGCCAGCAAGGCGTCCTGCAGTTCGATAACGTCCTGTGACAGCCCTTCTTCTATGCACTGCGCCATGGAGGGATCGAGAAGGTGCTTGATGCCGGGGTAGGAGTCCCTGAAGCGGGCGGCCTGCTGGGCGCGCAGCATGATGCGCCACGCATCATGGCGCCAGTTTATATCACCGTCTTCAAGAACGATGCTGCCCTGGGTTTCCATGAGGGCAAGGGCCCGTTCCACCGCTTGCAGCACTTCGGCATCGACGTGCACGTTGCCCATTCTCGGGAAGTAGCGCACGCGGAGGTTTTTCAGCACGGGCCGCGAGCCGGCTTCCGTGTCCGGTTTGTTTTCCGCGCCGAGGGAAAACGGGTCGCCGTCATACGGGCCGGACAGCACGTCGAACAGCAGCGAGGCGTCCTCCGTGGTCCGCGCGATGACGCCCAGGACCTGCATCGCAAAAAGATCGGCGCCGCCGTCGTTCGGTATGGCGCCCATGGTCGGCTTGAGGCCGACCACATGGCAGTTTGCGGCGGGTATGCGGCTGGATCCCGCGCCGTCGGTGCTTACATTCAAGGGGCAGTACCCCATGGCCGCCGCCACCGCGGCGCCGCCGCTCGAGCCCCCCGGGCTGCGCTCCAGCGACCATGGGTTGCGTGTGATCCCATGCAGCGGGCTGTCGGTCAACACCTTGTGAGCGAATTCCGGCGTGGTGGTTTTGCCGACAATGATCGCTCCCGCCCGGCGTACGCGTGCCACGACCTCCGGTTCGGTTTCGGGGATATGGTCGGCGTACAGGCGCGATCCGTACGTCGTGCGCATGCCTTGCGTAGGTATTACATCCTTGATCGTGATGGGCAGCCCATGCAGGGGCCCCAGCGCCCTGCCCGCGCGGATGGCTTCATCGGCGTCCCGCGCGGCAATCAGCGCTTGCCCGGGCTCGACCACGGAAAAGGCGTTGGTGTGGCCATCGAGCGCGGCAATGCGATCGAGAAATGTGCGCATGACTTCCTGGCAGCTCAGTTCGCGCCTGGAAACGGCTGCGGCGATTTTGGTGGCGGAGCTTTGCCAAATTTCTTCATTCATGGTCGACGGCTCTCTGGGCAGGCAGATTCAGAAAATTCGCGGCATTCTCATGAAGCCATTTGCGCTTCACGGGCTCGCCGAGCCCGAGCGCTTCAATTTCGCGCAGCGCCGAGTCGACGGGCTGCATGGGCCAGGCGGATCCCCAGATAATACGATCCTGGAGCACGGTCCTGCCATACTGCAGCAGGGGGCCGAAGCCGGAATGCTCGACGGTCAAGTACTTCGGCCGCACCGCGGTGATGCCGATGAATACGTTCTCGTGCCGCCAGGCGACGCCGATCAGGTCTAGGACCCAGGGCCAGCCCGGCGGCGCCGCGCAGACTCTCAGCTCCGGGAAATGCATCATGACCTGGTCCAGATGGCGCGGGTGGCCGCAGTCCATGGCGGCGGACGTGGAGAAACTTGTCGAGCAATGCAGATTGAGCGGAATCTCCAGTTCTATGCACTTGGCGTACAGAGGGTACATCTTGGGGTCGCTGATCGGGATCTGGTGCTCATAAGGATGCAGATTCAGGCCGTGCAGGCCGAGCTCCTTGACGGCATGCTCCAGCTCGCGAATGGCGCGCATCCCTTTGTTCGGGTCGACGCCCGCCAAGCCGATGAAACGCGGGGAATGCCGGCGGCAGAATTCGGCGACCGCTTCGTTCGTGACACGGTAGCCATGGGTCGTTTCCGCATCGCGGGCCTTGATCACGACCCGGGAGACGCCAAGGCTGTCATACGTGCCCAGGTAGTCGGCCAGAGACGCTTCGCCCACGCCCTTGTCCCGTCCCGCGGACCGATAGCTCTTGGCGTAGACGCGGTCGTAGCCGTCCAGGTGCGAGCCGCCGACCTGGTGGTCTGGCAGGGGCGGCTTGCTTGTGTAATCGATGATCATGCTTCCTCCGGTTTGTTGCATTCTTCTTGATGCCAGCGGCCTTCCACGTTGTCCCAGCTGCCGGATCGCAGGTCGGGCTGAGCATGCAGCAAAGGCCGCTTGGTGATTTTTCCGCTGGCCGTTCTTGGGAACGGCTCTCGTCGGTAAGTGATGTATCGCGGTATCTTGAATGGAGCGAGATTCCGCTTGCAGTGCTCGATGATGCTCGACGGCGGGACGTCCTCGGCGCGATATCCCGCTGCGAGAACCACGTAGACTTTTACTTCCTCGCCCCGATGGGCGTCCGGCACGGCCAGCGCGGCGACTTCCTCCACGCCAGGCATCGAAGCGATCACCGCTTCCACTTCCGCGGCGGCGATGTTCTCTCCGGAACGCTTGATGACGTCCTTGATCCGGCCGATGATGTAGAAGTAGCCGTCCGCGTCGCGGCGCGCGAGGTCCCCCGTGCGGAACCAGTCTCCATGGAATGCCTGTGCCGTTGCTTCAGGCTTGCGATAGTATCCTTGGAACAACCCCGCGCCGCGGACCAGCAGTTCTCCCGGCGTGCCGACCGGCACCGGGTTGCCGCGGTCATCCGCGATGCGGCATTCGCGGAACGGCGCCGGCAGGCCGCAGGAGCCCGAGCCCACCATCCCATCCGCTTCCAGCGGCATGACCAGCCCGACGCCGATCTCCGTCATGCCGAACGCCGGCCGTATGGGGCTGCGGTATCGCCGCTCCATGGCGGCGTGCTCGTCGGGGCGGTGCGGATAGATGTTCATGCGCTTCAGGGCGTTGCGCGCGTCTTCCGGCCTCGCGGGAGCCCGGTGGTAATAGGCCTCCCGGAAGAGGCAATAGTTGATGCCGTAGGTCCTGACGATATCGCTGAACCGGGAAGCGCTGATCTGCGGGCTCACGTACAGGGTTGCGCGATGGAAGAACGCCATCAGCAGCAGCCATTGGGGCGTCATGTAGAAGAATGGATTGTCTGCGAGAATGTTCCGGTAGGCCAGGCCGTCCACTTCCGCGTAGACCTTGGCGCATGTCAGCCAGTAGCGTTGCGTGAGCAGGCAGCCCTTCGGGAAACCGGTGGTGCCGGACGTGTACTGGATGTTCAGCAGGGTATCCAGTCCAGGCTCGCGCGCGATGTCCGGAACGCTTCGCGGGCCATGCAGCAGGGCGTCCCAGGACAGATGGTTCTGGACGTCGCCTCCGGTCACCAGGATGCGCTCGTTCAGCTCCGGTATCGCATCGGGCATGCTGCGGTAGACCGAAAGGCCGCTCAGGTCCGTGATGAGGTAGCGCGCCTCGCTGTCTTCCAATACATAGTGCAGCTCGCGCCCGGTATAGCGCGTATTGATCGGGATCATCACGGCGCCCAAGCGCGCCAGGGCGAGCCAGGCGAGCGGCATCGCGGAGATATTGGGCAGCATGACGGCCACATGCGTGCTTGCGCCGACGCCCAGATCCTGCAGGCCCGCCGCGACGCGGTTCACGGATGCGGCCAGCTCCGCATAGCCGATGCTGTCGTCGCTGGCGAAGAAGCACCAGGCGCGTGCATCGGGCGCGTCCCGGGCCGCGCCTTCCAGGAGGGCCCAGATGTTGGAGGGCAAGGGGCGCGCTTCAATGCTGCGCGCTCGTTCCCGCATGGCTTTCGGAATGCCATCCGTTCCTGTCGAGGCCTCGGATGCGATACCTTCAGGCATAATTCTTACTCCAGAATCAAATTGAGAATGGTCTTTCGGCGGTCCAATGAACTCGCAAACGATTACGCCCCGACAGATTGAAGCGTTCAAGGCCATCATGGACACGGGCCTGGTGACCGCGGCGGCCGAGCGCATGCACGTCTCGCAGCCCGCCGTGAGCAAGCTGCTTGCAAGCCTTGAACATGCCATGGGCCTGACACTGTTCGTCCGGGTGAAAAAGCGCTTGCAGCCGACGGCCGAAGCAACCTTGCTGTACCGCGAGGTCGATAAGGTTTTCGTGGGCCTTCAGCAGGTGGCCGGATTGGCGCGCGAGATCAAGGGATTGCGTTCCGGAGAGATGAGCATCGCGTCGCTCTCGACGCTCGGCCATGAGCACGTTCCCCGTCTGGTCGCGCAATTCTTCAAGGCCAAGCCGGACGTCAATATCGATTTGTACATAACCAGCGCCGACAATGTCGTCGAGCTCGCCATCGCGCAAAAGATAGACCTGGGCATCACGAGCGTGCTGGTCGATCATCCCGCCGTCAGCACCGAGCCCCTCTGTACCGCGCATGCGGTGTGCGTCATGCCCAACGACCATCCCCTCGCGGCGAAATCCGTCCTCGCCCCGCGCGACCTTCAAGGGGAGAGGTTCATATCGTTCATGCAGGGCAGCCGCATCCGGCATGCGATAGACACCATCTTTGAACGAAGAAATATCGGGCGCAAGACCACGGCACAGGCTTTCGCCTCCCAGTCCGCCTGTTCGTTGGTCGCCAACGGATTCGGCATTTCCATCGTGGATCCGTTCACCGCGCAGGAATATGCGCAGCGAGGCATGTTGGCCGTGCGGCCGTTCCGGCCCGCCGTGACCTATCATTTCCATATGCTCTTTCCCAGGTTCCGCCACCGGTCTTTGCTGACGAATGAATTCAGCCGGCAGCTTGCATTGACGATACAAGCCCCAGACTTCGGTTAGCCGTCCGCCGTTACTCTTCCATTTCAATACCGGCTTCTTGCGCCACCTTGCGCCACATCGCCAGGTCTTTGGCCAGGAATTCCCGCAGTTCTTCCGGGGTGCTTTCATCCGCCTCGAAACCCATGCGCGCAAAGCTGTCTGTCGTCTCCTCGAGGCGCACTGTTTCGATCAGGGCGGCATTGAGCTTGCGCACCACGTGATCGGGCGCGCGGGGCGGCAGCATGATCGCGTAATAGGAACTGGTGTCAAAGCCCGCATAGCCCGACTCGTGGATCGTGGGGACCTCGGGCAGCAGCGACGAACGCTCCATGGACGTGACGGCCAGCGCGCGCAGCTTTCCGCTCCGGATGTGAGGCGCGGAAGTGGCAATCTGGTCGAAGTAGACGTCCACCTGACCGCCCAGCAGATCCGTCAATGCCGGCCCGGCGCCTTTGTAGGGAACGTGCAGCATCTTTATGTCAGCGTAGGACTGGAACATCTCCCCCGTCAGATGGTTGGAGCTCCCCACGCCGACCGACGCCATGGTCAGGGCCTTGGGATCTTTTTTTGCGATGTCCACGAGGTCTTGCAGAGTCTTTGCCGGGACGCTCGGGTGGGTCACCAGGACTAGTGGAATCTTGGCCACGAGCATGACGGGCGTGAAGTCCTTCAATGGATCGTAGGGCACGTCCTTGGGGCGGACCGCGCTGGAAACCGTCAGCGGCCCCGAAGAGCCCATCAGCAGCGTATAGCCGTTGGCCGGCGCCTCCGACACATGCCTGCTTCCGATCGTGCCATTCGCGCCGCCTTTGTTGTCGACGATGACGGGCGTTCCCAGGACACGGCTCAGTCCCTTGGCCAAAATGCGTCCCATGGTGTCGGTGCCTCCCCCTGTGGGCCAGGGCACGACTAGCGTGATGGGCCGGTCGGGATAGTCGGCGAGAGCGGCCGGCGGCTGCGCGGCGAAGAGGGTCGCGGCAAGCGTCAATAAAATCAGGGTGCGGCGTTTCATGGCGTCTCCTTGTCGTTGCACTTGATCAACCGGACGTGGCGGCGGAACGCCGACGCACGACCCGTGTGTGAAGGGTCTGATGCTTGAGGAGATTATGTTTTTGCGTGATAAGTCGGTCAAATCATATTATTTATATACTTGATAACATCATGGAATGATTTCTTGGGGAGGCGCCGCCGATGCTGCCGGTCGACCGGCGCGGCGAGCATGGCGAGTCGAAGCCCCTTCATTGCATCGCAGGCATCCCATTTGCTGGCTGATCGCCTCTGACCATGCACACTTGAAGAGGCAGTTATGATCGACACGGACAAGCCGCAAGGCCGGCGGGGCGGGGCGCCAAGCCGGCCCGACGCCAAGGAGCGCCATGACGGACGCGCAAGCGCGGGGGCGGACGACCGGCCGCGCTGGGAGGACGAGCTGCTGGGGAGTTTGCTGCAGAATCCCTCGCCCGAGGGCGACGGCAGCCGGGAGGAAAAAGGAATCGTCCCCGGGAAGAAACGGGGCTGAAGGAGGACACCATGCTACTGGAAGGATCTTGTCATTGCGGCGCCGTGCAGTTCGCGGTCCAGAGCGTCAATCCCTACCCTTACCAGCGCTGCTATTGCTCCATCTGCCGCAAGACGCAAGGCGGCGGGGGGTATTCCATCAATCTCAGCGCCGACGCGCGCACGATGAAATTGACGGGCGCGGAGCACATTTCCATTTACCATGCGCTGCTGTCACAGCCGGGCAGCGATGAGCGGCGGGAGAGCAGCGCCGAGCGCCATTTCTGCAGCCGTTGCGGCAGCGCCCTGTGGCTGTTCAGCCCTGAATGGCCCGATCTCATCCACCCCTTCGCATCGGCCATGGACACCGCCCTGCCCAGGCCGCCGGAACACACGCATGTGTTCCTGGATTCCAAGGCGTCGTGGGTCGAGATCGAGGCGCATCCTTCGGATCAGATGTTCAAGGGCTATCCGGAAGAATCGATTGCCCAATGGCATGATAGGCTAGGGCTGGATAAGCAATAAATGGAGATCACGATGACGATGGACAACCATACCAGGCGCGCCCCGGCCGTTTTGGCCGCGCTGTTGCTGGCGGGCGTCTTCATGGCGGGCGCCGCGCATGCGCAGCTGCCGCCGGCGCAGACGGCCAACGGCATCCAGTATGTGACCGGCGGCTTCGGCCAGGAGGAATCCAGCGCGTTCAAGCAGGCGCGGTCCAGCTATGCGCTGGCCCTGACCTTCGCCGTCAGCGGCGACGGCGGATCGTCGCCGTACGCGGGCGACGTGCAAGTGCATGTGCGCAACGCGCAGGGCGGCACGGTGCTGAATGCGACGTCGACCGGCCCTTATTTTCTGACGAATCTGCAGCCGGGAAACTATCGGCTCGACGTGACTTACGAAGGCGTCACGCAATCCAGGGAAGTGGCCATAAAACAGGGCAAGACGACGGATCTCAAGTTCACCTGGAAGCGGCCGGCCGCCGGTCCGGACTGAAGAAAGCGTTGCCGGCGTTGCCTGCCGGGCTATTCAGGAGCCTCGCGGCTATTTGGCCGTCGCGGCGGTTGCCTGCGCCCGCGCCGCGCGCTCTTTTTCCACGCGTTCCGTGACATCCCGGGCCATGGCCACCGACCCGATCGCGGTGCCGGCGCCGTCCTTGACGAGGGCGAAGGTCATTTCGACATAAAGCTTGCGCCCGTCTTTGTGCGCGGCGCGCGTCAGTGTCGGCCGCCCGTGCAGCTTCGTGGCGCCGCCGGAGATGGCGGCGTGGTAGCCGGCCCAGTGCGCCGCGCGCAGGTGCGCGGGAATGATCAGGTCCAGGCTGACGTCCAGGGCCTCGGCCGCGGTGTAGCCGAACAGTTCGGCGGCGGCGCGGTTCCAGCGCACGATCCTGCCGTCGCGGTCGGCGTAGATGAGCGCATCGCAGACTTGCTCGATGATCCATTCCGCTAGCAAGGCAGGCTCGTTCATGGCGTGTTTCCGGGAGTTTGATGGCAAGGCGGCGCGCACGGGGCGCGGCATGCTTTTCATTGTGCTCCCGCGCGCCGCCGACCGTCAAACCGCGGGCCCGCGCCGCGGCGGCGGGATGCCTGGAAATCCAATACCTTATGGGTATGGGTGGCGACTTAATCCATATTAGACCTGCCGCGCGCCGGTATCTATACTCGAGCGGAAATCGTCAACACCCTCATGAGCCGAATCGCAATGCAAGCCACCGTAGTCGAAGTCGCCACCCATATCCTCGATATTCCCACGATCCGCCCTCACAAGCTGTCGGTCGCCGTCATGGAGCACCAGAGCATGGTGCTGGTCCGCATCAAGACGTCCGACGGCATCGAAGGCATCGGCGAGGCGACCACGATAGGCGGCCTGAATTACGGCGCCGAGAGCCCCGAGAGCATCAAGGTGAATATCGACAACTACATCGCGCCGCTGCTGGTCGGCCAGCCCGCCTACAATCCGGGCGTGCTGGCCCTGCGGGTCGCCAAGGCGGTCAAGAGCAATCATTTCGCCAAGAGCGCGGTTGAAACGGCTTTGTACGACGCCCTGGGCAAGCGGCTGGGCGTTCCCGTGGCCGCGCTGCTGGGTGGGGCGGTGCGCAAAGAGCTGGAGGTGGCCTGGACGCTGGCCAGCGGCGATACGCACAAGGACATCGCGGAAGCCCAGGAAATGCTGGACACCAGGCGCCACAACATCTTCAAGCTGAAGGTCGGGCTACGGCCCTTCAAGGAAGACCTCCGGCACATCGCGGCCATCAAGAAAGCGGTGGGAGACGACGTCAGCGTGCGCATCGACGTCAACCAGGGCTGGTCCGAATGCCAGGCCTTGCGGGCGCTGCGCCCCTTGGCCGACGCGGGCGTGGATCTGGTCGAACAGCCCATACACGAGAAGAACCACGCCGGGCTGGGGCGCTTGAGCGGCTTGGGCATACTGCCCATCATGGCCGACGAGGCCTTGAAGGGCCGGGAAGACGGCTTTGCGCTGGCGGCCGCGCGCGGCGCCGACGTGTTCGCCATCAAGATCGAGCAGGCCGGCGGCTTGCGGGGCGCGCAGGACCTCATGGGCATCGCCCAGGCCGCCGACATCGCGCTGTATGGCGGCACCATGCTGGAAGGGCCGGTGTCGACGATGGCCGCGGCGCATCTGTTCTCGACCGTGGGCAGGCTGGAATGGGGCACCGAGCTTTTCGGGCCCTTGCTCATGAAGGACGATATCCTGGCGGAGCCCCTGGACTACAGCGATTTCACGCTGAAGCTGCCCCAGGGGCCGGGCCTGGGCATCGTACTGGACGAAGACAAGGTCCGCCACTATGCGCGTGGCTGACGCTCGAAGGGGGATCAGCCCGCCGCGGGCTCCGATCCCACAAAGGACAGCAGCGCGTCGTTGAATGCGGCGGCGGCTTCGATGTTCGACAAATGGGATGCGGTCAGGTCCACGCGCCTTGCGCCCGGGATGCGGCCGGCCATGAAATCGGCGTCGGCCGTCGTCGTGACGGGGTCCCGGCTGCCGGCGATGATCAGCGTGGGCGCCTTGATGTGCTGGATGTGGTCGCGCAGATCGGCGTGGGCCAGGGCTTCGCAGCAGGACGCATAGCCTTCCGGGTCCGCGGCGCCCAACGCCTGCAGCAGGGGCGCGACGGCATCGGCATGGGCTTGTGCGTAGTCCGGCGTGAACCAGCGCGATGCCGCGCCTTCGGCGACCGGCCGCATGCCCTGGGCGCGTACCGTGGCGGCGCGATCCAGCCAGGCTTGCTCGGTGCCGATACGGGCCGCGGTGTTCGCCAGCGCCAGGTGAGTGAAGCGTTCAGGCGCATGGATGCCCAGCCATTGGCCGATGAGCCCGCCCATCGAAATGCCGCAGAAGGCGGCCTGGCGGATGTCCAGCCGGTCGAGCAGATTCAGGACGTCGGTGCCGAGTTGCGCCAGCGAATACGGGCCGCGCGGCTTGGCGGACCGCCCATGGCCCCGGGTATCGTACCGGAGCAGCCGGAAGCGTTCGCCCAGCGCTTCCTGGGGCGACCACATGTCAAGGGACGTTCCCAATGAATTCGAGAGCACCAGCACTGGAGCCCCCGGTTTGCCGCTAAGCGAGTAGTGGATGTCTTCTTGGTCGATGCGAATGATGCTCATTGAGTGATGGCGGGCCGCCGCGGCCCGCGCTTGCTTGAGTTAGATGGCGGATGGATGCCGGCACAAGGGCGTAACGCTGATGTCCATGTAAGGGAACAGGGGCAGGCCGCTCAGCAGCTCGTGCAATTCTTCATTGCTGCCCACGTCGAAAATGCTGACGTTCTTGTATTCGCCGACCACCCGCCAGATATGGGGCCACTTGCCGGATCGCTGCAGCGCCTGGGAATATTCCTTTTCCCTGGCCTTGATCTCGGCGGCGGTGCCGGCCGGCATGTCTTGCGGGAGATTGACGGTCATTTGAACCATGAAAAGCATAGTGTATTCCCTTTGATCGAAGCAGGCTTCAGTCCACCGAAATCCCGGTCTCTGCAATGATTTTCTTCCATTTGGCCGTTTCCTGCGCCATGTAGCTTGCCAGCTCCCGCGGCGTGCTGCCGATCTTCTCGGCGCCTATCGTCGCGAAGATCTGTTTGACGCGGTCGGTTTCCATGGCCTTGAGCATGGCGGCGTTCAGTTTCTCGATGATGGGCGCGGGTGTGCCCGCCGGCGCGAACGTGGCGAACCACGGGGTGAGCTCGTAGCCCGGCATGCCGCTTTCATCGACCGTGGGCAGGTCGGGCAGGGTGGAAGAACGCTTTTTGGTCGTGATCGCCAAAGCCTTCAGCTTGCCGGATTCTATATAAGGCTTGGCCGAGGTGATGCTGTCGAACATGTAGTCGACCTGGCCGCCCATGAGGTCGGACACGGCGGGGCCGCTGCCCTTGTAGGGAATGTGCAGCATGTCCAGCTGGCCCGTATAGGTGAACAGCGCCCCGGCAAGGTGGATCGACGTGCCAACGCCCGCCGAGGCGTAGGTGTAGTGCCCGGGCTTCTCCTTGGCCTGGCGGATCACGTCCGCAAGCGAGTTGACGTCGCTGCGCGTCGCCTGGGTGACCAGGATGTTGGGCACCGCCGCCAGCAGCGATATCGGCTCGAAGTCCTTGATGGGATCATAGCTCAGGTTCTTGTACAGGAACGGGTTCACGGCCATGCCGTTCGCGGCGATCATGATGGTGTAGCCGTCGGGCCTGGCCTTGGTCACATAGCTTGCGCCGATGTTGCCGCCGGCGCCCGGCTTGTTTTCCACGACGATGCTTTGCCCCAGGTCCTTGCTCATGGTTTCGCTCAGTACGCGCGCAATGGCGTCCATGGCCCCGCCGGGGGGGAACGGGACGATCCATGAGATCGAGCGTTCGGGATAGCTGTCCGCGCTGGACGCCGCGGCGTGGGGGACGGCTGCAAGGGCGATGGAAATGGCCCCGATGATGGTCGCAAGGCGGTTCTGCTTCACGATGAGCTCCTGTGGTATTCGCTTGTGGTTGCGCGGCATTCGGGGACGCTCGCATTCAGGCTGAATGCTCGATGCGCACGCCCGGCATCGCATTGGATGTGACGATTATCGGGTTGCGGCCATGGCTTGTCTAAGACTATATTTGTTCCTATCGATACTTATAAGGTATGGGAAATGGAGCTCAGGCAGATCCGGTACTTTCAGCGGGTTGCGGCCGAACTCAGCTTCACCCGCGCGGCCAAGGCCTTGCACATGGCGCAGCCGCCGCTCAGCCGGCAGATCAAGATGCTGGAGGAGGAAATCGGGGTCGAGCTGTTCGAACGCGCCGGGCGCGGCATCCGGCTGACGGAGGCGGGCCGCTATTTTCTGGACCAGACCGACCTGATGACGCGCAAGCTGTCGGAGACCATACAGGCCACGCAAAGAATCGGCCGCCAGGAAAAGCGCCGCTTCGGGGTGGGTTTCGTTCCGTCGGTGCTTTATGGCTATATGCCGGGTTTCATCCGCCGCCTGCGCAAGCTGGATCCCAATGTGGAAATCAGCCTGGCCGAGATGATCACTCTCCAGCAGTTCGAGGCCTTGAAAACCGGCCGCATAGACATCGGGATCGGGCGCATTCTGCTGACCGACCCGGAAATAGAACGCCTGGTGCTATGGGACGAGCGCCTGATCGCCGCGGTGCCGCGCGAAAGCGGCCTGGCGGCGCGCGCCGCCTTGACGGTCGAGGACATGCTGCCCGAGACGCTCATTCTTTATCCGGCCCGCCCCAGGCCGAGCTATGCCGATCACGTGCTCGATATTTTCCGACGCGGGGGCGCGTCGCCGAGCCGGGTAAAGGAAGTGAATGAACTGCAGACCGCGCTAGGCCTGGTGGCCGCGGGCGTTGGCCTGGCGGTGGTGCCGGAGTCGGTGCACGGGCTGTTCCGGGACGAGGTGGCGTATGTGCCCATCGATGAGCGGGGCTTTTCGTCGCCGGTGATGCTTAGCTGGCGCAAGAACGATCAGTCGGAGTTCTTGCGGGCGACGCTGGCCTTGGCGCATGGGGTCGGGCCCGTGGACGAGGACCGCTAAGGACGCCGCCCCTCATAGGCATTCTGCAGCAGCTGCCGCAGCGGCTGCGGCTCCACCGGCCGCGGGTTCCAGTACGGATTGGCCAGCGCGATATCGGCCGCCCGGTCGAGATCTTCCTCCCGCATGCCCAGTTCCTTCAGCGACGTGGGCGCGCCAAGGCCGGCGGCCAGGTCGAACAGGCCTGTGGCGGCCGGCGTGTCCGCGCGCCCCAGCGCCGCCTGAATCGCGGCCATCGCCTCCGGCGCGGCGGGCGTGTTGTAGGCCATGGCGTGAGGCAGAATGACCGTGTGCGTTTCCGCATGGGGAAGATCGAAACTGCCGCCCAGCGTGTGGCAGAGCTTGTGATGCAAGGCCATGCCCACATTGCCCAGCACCGTTCCGCACAGCCAGGCCCCGTACAGCGCCTGACGGCGGCCCGCGCCGTCGCCCGCATCGGCGCGAATGGCCGGCAGCCCGCGCGCCACGGCGCGGATGCCTTCTTGCGCCATGAGATTCATGATCGGGTTGGCGTCCTGCGCGTACAGGCCTTCGGCCGCGTGCGCGATGGCATTCAGGCCGCTGGTGACGCTGATGGACACCGGCAGCTCGTGGGTCAGGTCGGGGTCATAGATGACGCTGCGAGGCAGCACGCGCGGATCGCGGCCGGTGCGTTTCAGGCCGCCTTCCGTGATGCCGTAGATGGGCGTCATTTCCGAACCGGCATAGGTCGTGGGCACGGCCAGGATGGGCAGGCCGGTTTCCCGCGCGATGGCTTTCGCCAGGCCAACGGTCGAGCCCCCGCCGATGGAGACCAGGCCGTCGGCGTTCAAGGCCCGTACCCGCGCCAGCGCGGCGTCGACGGTTTCCACCGGCACGTGCATGCGGGCCGCGTCGAAGATGCCCGCCGCCGCGGCGCCCAGCAGGCCCGCCGCGATTTCCGCCTGATCGCGCTGCGGCCGGGTGCTGAGCACCAGGGCTTTTTCGATGCCCAGGCCGCGGGCTTCTTCGCCCAGGCTTTGCAGGCTGCCCGATCCGAAGAGCACGCGCTGGGCGTGGCTGGTGTAAACGAAATTCTTCATGGCCTTCAGTCGAAAAATGGCGTGTCGGACGATAGGGCGGTCGGATGGGGCGGTTCTATTGCTGGCCGATTTTCTTGTCGGCGATCAGGCGGCCCCAGCGCTGGGACTCGCTGCTGACCAGGGCGTTCATTTGCTCCGGGCCGCCCGCCACCACTTCGAAGCCGCCTTCGTTCAGCCTGGCCGAGATCGCCGGGGTCTTCAAGGTTGCGTTGACGTCGTCGCTCAGGCGCTTCAGGACGGCCGCGGGCGTTTGGGCGGGCGCGATCATGCCGACCCAGGAATAGATTTCGAAATCCTTGAAGGTCTCGGCGATGGCGGGGACGTCGGGCAATTGCGCGGCGCGCGCTTTCGACGTCACCCCCAAGGCGCGCAGCTTGCCCGCCTGGACGTGGGGCAGGACCAGGGGCAGGCTGGCGATCATGGAATCCACATGGGCGCCCATCAGGTCCGTCATGGCCGGGCCGCCGCCTTTGTATGGCGTATGCAGGGCGCTGGTGCCGGCCGTTTCGTGGAAGAGTTCGGCGGCCAGGTGATTGGAGCTGCCCGCGCCGACCGAGGCATAGGACACCGTGTCGGGGGTTTTTGCCGCGTTGATGTAGTCCTGCAGGGTCTTGTGGGGCGAAGTGGCCGGCACGACCAGCACCATGGGCGAGCGCACCATGTAGGACACGCCGGTCAAGTCCTTCGAGGGCGAATAAGCCAGGTTCGGGTAGATGTGGGCTTCGGTCGCGTACGAATCGAACACCATGCCGACGCGGTAGCCGTCGGGCTGCGCTTTGGCGACGGTGCCGGTGCCGATGGTGCCTCCCGCGCCGGCGCGATTTTCGACGATGACGGTCTGCTTCAGCCGGTCGCCCAGCGCTTCCTGCACTTGGCGCGCCACATTGTCGACCGTGCCGCCGGGTGCGAAGGGCACGACCACGACGACTTGTTTAGAGGGATAGTCCTGCGCCATGGCGCCGGCCCCGCAGGCCAGGGCCAGGCCGGCGGCGGTGGCCTGGAGCAGCCGAAGGGAAAGCTTGTTGAAGAGGATTGCGGACATGGATTGCCTCCGGGCGAGTGCGACGGCGCCGCCGATGAGATGCCGGGCGGCTTGTCTATTTTTGTGAATTTTGCGAAGATGAAAACAGTCTGTAGTCTAATGTCCAGCATATTGGCGGCACAATCGGGCCTGAGCGCAAAATGCTTTTGCGGGTTACGCATAAATGGAAACAGAAAAATTCTCCGAGCACATGTCGGTGTTCGTGCAGGTCGCCCAGGCCCGCAGCTTTTCGGCGGTGGCGCGCAGCAAAGGCATGGCCGCGTCTTCGGTGTCGCGCCAGATCGACGCGCTCGAAGCCGAATTGGGCGTGTGCCTGTTCACCCGGTCCACGCGGGCGCTGGTCTTGACCGACGCCGGGGAGCTGCTGTTCGAGCGCGCGGTGAAAATCCTGCAGGACATGGCCGATGCGCGCGACGAGCTCATCTCGCTGGAACGGAACGTGTCGGGCGTGCTGCGCGTCAGCTGCCTGCCCGCGTTCGGGCGCAGGCACGTCGTGCCGCATCTTGCGGCCCTTTTCGACAAATATCCCAGGCTGTGCGTCGAGCTGGAACTCACGGAAAGCATCGTGGACCCCGTCGTGGACCGCGTGGACGCCGTCTTGAGGGTGGGGCAGCAACCCGACAGCTCCCTGATCAGCCAGACCATCGCCGCCCAGCGCTACGTCATCTGCGCCTCGCCCGACTACCTGCTGCGGCACGGAACGCCCGCCACGGTGCGGGACCTGAACCACCACCGCCTGATAGACCGGGGCCACAGAACCAGCATGCGAGGCTGGCGCGAACTCTTCAGCAAGGACCAGGTCGGCGAGCAGGCCTTTGCGTTTCAATGCAATGACTGCGATTCGCGCCGCCAGGCCGTGCTGCAAGGCCTGGGTATCGGGCTGGTGCCCGACTGGTCCATCGGCGAAGACATCGGGGCGGGCAGAGTGGTCGAGCTCCAGTTGGACGACTTGCTGCCCCAGCCGGAGACCGGCGTCTATCTGCTGCGCGCGCTGCCGCGCGCCAGCCTCAAGCTGCGGGCGTTCTCCGACCACCTGATCCGCCACATCGGCAGCCCGCCGATATGGCAGCGGGCAATGGAGCGGGCGCGTCCAAAGCGCCCGGACCGGCGTCCGGAGCCGGGCTCCGTGCGCGGCCCGGCCTCTTCCATCGCCGCTATTTAGGGCGCTTGCCCGAACGGTTGTCGACCGGCGGCGCGCCCGGCGTGGCGCGGCCGGGGTCGGCGGCGTCCTCGGGCTCGATTCCCGGCGGGAAATTCACTTTCGTGGTGGGCGAGTTGGGGTCCACCGGCGCGTTCATCCAGGAGCGGTGCTCGCCCTGGATGGATTCCTTCACCTTTGCGTGTTCCTTCTCGGTGGTTTCCTTCTCGAACGAGGATCGGCGGGTCTCCGTGGACCGGTCGCCTTTCGTTTTGTCGGTGGGATGGTTCATGGCATGGCTCTCGTCGGTATGGTGGAGCCGCGCAGCAAGCGGCGTACCTCAAGGTTTTCCCTAAAGCGTGGCGCATTCCGTCCTCTGGCGCGGAAACTGGCCCCATTGAAAACGCGCCCTTGGACCTATGTCCGTCCGATAGCCCGATGCTATGTTGGCCCCGACCAGTAAAGAGAGAGCGGTGCGCGCCCGGCGCGGCATCCATGTACAAGGGGAAAAACATGCGCAATATCAAGAAGAGCATCGCGTTTGCCGCGGTGTCGTGCCTGGTGTCATTGGCGGGCGCGGGCGGCGCCGCCGCCCAGGAACAGCCGAAGCACGGCGGGACCCTGGTGCTGGGCGCGTATCAGGCGCCCAGGCACTTGAACGGCGCGGTGCAGTCCGGCATGGCGACGGCCTTGCCCAGCACGCAGCTGTTCGCCAGCTTGCTGCGCTTCAACGACAAGTGGGAACCCCAGCCCTATCTGGCCGAATCCTGGAAATGGTCGGAGGACGGCAAGGCGCTGACCGTGAAGCTGCGCGGCAATGCGGTTTTCCATGACGGCAAACCCATCACGTCCGAAGACGTGGCGTTCTCGATCATGGCGAACAAGGCCAACCACCCTTTCCAGGCCATGTTCAGCGCCGTGGAAAGCGTGGAGACGCCTGATCCGCATACCGCGGTGTTCAAGCTGTCGCAGCCTCATCCCGCGCTGTTGATCGCGCTGTCGCCGGCCTTGTCGCCCATTCTTCCCAAGCATATCTACGGCGACGGCGCCGATCTGAAATCGCACCCGCGCAACGCCAAAGACGTGGTCGGCTCCGGCCCGTTCAAGCTCAAGGAATTCGTACCGGGCAAAGAGGTCGTGCTGGAACGCTTCGACAAATTCTTCCTGGAAGGCAAGCCGTATCTGGACCGCGTCGTCATCCAGATCAATCCGGAAGACACGACGCTGCTGATCGGCCTGGAACGCGGCGACCTGCAAATGCTGCCGTTCGCGGGCGACCCGACGGTATTGCGGCGCGCGCAGAGCAACAAAGACATCGTCATGCTGAACAAGGGCTACGAAGGCATAGGCGCCGAGTCCTGGCTGGCGATCAACACGGCGCGCAAGCCGCTGGACGACAAGCGCGTCCGCCAGGCGATCGCCTATGCGCTGGACAAGAATTTCATCTCCAAGGCGCTGACCGCGGGCTTTGCCAAGCAGGCCGTCGGACCCATCATCAGTTCCAGCCCCTTCGCCGACCCGAGCTCGAATCCATACAAGCTGAATCTGGAAAAGGCCAAGCAGCTGCTCGACGAAGCGGGCCTGAAGCCCGGCGCGAACGGCGAGCGCTTCAAGATGACGATAGACATCCTGCCCGGCACCGTCGCCCTGAGCAAGAACGTGGCGGAATACGCCCGTACCCAGCTCAAGAAGATAGGCGTGGCGGCGGACCTGCGCACCTCGGCGGATTTCCCCTCGTGGGCGAAGACCATGGCCAACCACGATTTCGACATGTCGACCGACATCGTCTGGAACTGGGGCGACCCCGTCATCGGCGTGCATCGCACCTATCTGTCGTCCAACATCCGCCCCATCGTGTGGACCAACACGCAGTCCTACCGCAACGACAAGGTGGACAAGGTGCTGGAACAGGCGGCCGTGGAGCAGAACCAGGACAAGCGCAAGGCGCTCTATGGCGAGTTCCAGCGCATGGTGAACGAAGACGTGCCCATCGTCTACATCGCGGAAGTCCCCTACCACACGCTGGTCAGGAAGAACGTCGGCAACCCGCCCGCCAGCATCTGGGGGCCGCTGTCGCCGCTCGACGAGGTCTACCTGAAGTAAAACGGACGGATTCCTGATGTTGCGCTACGTTTTGAAACGGCTCGCTTATGCCGCCATCCTGCTGCTGGCCGTTCTCACGCTGAACTTCCTGCTCATCCACGTCTCGCCGGGCGACCCGGTCGAGACGCTGGCGGGCAGCATGGGCGGGATGACGGAGGAATTGCGGGAACAGCTGCGGCGGCAGTTCGGGCTCGACCGTCCGTTCATCGTGCAGCTGGGCATCTACCTGGGCAAGGTGCTGCAGGGCGATCTGGGGCAGTCATACTATTTCAACGCCTCCGTCGCTTCGCTGATCTGGGAAAGGGTGCCGGCCACGCTGCTGCTGGTCGTGGTGTCGGTGCTGCTGGCGTTCTTCGTCGGCACGCTGCTGGGGGCGCTGGCCGCGCGCCGCCCCAACGGCCTGCTGTCGCAGTCGGTCACCATCCTGTCCATCGTGGGCTATTCCGCGCCGGTGTTCTGGACCGGCATCGTGCTGATCATCCTGTTCGCGTCCGTGTGGCCCATCTTCCCGGTGTCGGACATGCGCACCGCGGGCGCGGATTCGCAAGGCTGGGCCGGCATGCTCGACGTGCTGGAACACCTGGTGCTGCCCGCGTTCACCCTGGCTTTCGTCTATCTGGCGCAGTACAGCCGGCTGGCGCGCGCCAGCATGATGGAAACGCTTTCCTCCGACTACATCCGCACGGCGCGGGCCAAAGGCCTGTCCGAAGGCGTGGTGCTGTACAAGCACGCCCTGCGCAATGCCGTGCTGCCGGTGGTCACCATGCTGGGCATGCAGTTCGGCAACGTGCTGGCCGGCGCGATCCTGGTCGAAACGGTTTTCAACTGGCCCGGCCTGGGCCGGCTGGCGTTCGATTCGGTGCTGCGCCGTGACTACCCGACCCTGCTGGGCATTCTGTTTTTTGCATCGCTGATGGTGGTGGTGATGAATCAGCTCACCGACGTCGCCTATCGCATCATCGACCCGAGGATCAAGACATCATGACCGGCTCCTCGCTCACGACATCCCAAGAAACTCAAACCGTTCCGCAGCCCAGGCCGGCCAAGCCGCCGGGCCAGTGGCGCGAGGCGTTGCGGGTATTCTGCCGCAATCCTTCCGCGGTCTTCGGCTTCCTGCTGCTGCTGGCCATCGTCTGCATCACGATTTTCGGGCCCATGGTCATGGAGGCCGATCCCTTCGACATGGTCGGGCCGCCCATGGAGGCGCCCGGGTCCGAATTCGGGCTGCTGGGCACCGATTATCTGGGGCGCGATCTGCTCACGGGGCTGGTCTACGGCGGGCGCGCCACCTTGCTGGTGGGCGTCGTCGCCGCGATCCTGTCGGTGGTCATCGGCATCGTGGTGGGCGCGCTGGCGGGCTATTACGGCGGCTGGATCGACGAAGCCCTGATGCGCATCACCGAGTTCTTCCAGGTCCTGCCGACCCTGCTGTTCGCCATGGTGCTGGTCACGCTTTTCTCGCCGACGCTGTGGACGATCTCGATCGCCATCGGCATCGTCAGCTGGACGGGCACGGCGCGCTTGGCGCGCGGCGAGTTCCTGCGCCTGAAGCAGCTGGACTACATCCTGGCCGAGCGCGTCGTCGGCGCGGGGAACGGGCGGCTCATCTGGAAGGTCATCCTGCCCAATGCGATGGCGCCGCTGATCGTGTCCGCGACGCTGGCGATCGGCACGGCCATTCTGTTCGAGGCGGGGCTTTCCTTCCTGGGCCTGGGAGACCCGAACATGATGAGCTGGGGCTTGATGATCGGCAACAACCGTTCGTACATCCTGGTGGCCTGGTGGGCGGTCACCCTGCCGGGCATCGCCATTTTCTTGACGGTGCTGGCGGTCAGCCTGATCGGCGACGGGCTGAACGACGCCCTGAACCCACGCTTGCGGGAGCGGACATGAGCGCGGTGCTTTCCGTCAAGGGCCTGGCCGTGGAACTGGCGACCCGGCGCGCCACCGCCTACATCCTCAACGACATCAGCTTCGACGTCGGGCCGGGCGAAACCGTTTGCCTGGTCGGGGAATCGGGCTGCGGCAAAAGCATGACGGCGCTGGCCATCATGCGCTTGATCCCGGAGCCCGGGCGCATCAGCGCCGGCTCGGTGTCGCTGCGCGGAACCGATCTGGTCCAGGCGGATGTCTCGCAGATGCGCCGCATTCGCGGCAACAAGATCTCCATGATTTTCCAGGAGCCCATGACCGCCCTGAATCCGGTCTACACCGTCGGCGACCAGATTTGCGAGCCCTTGCGCCTGCACCAGGGACTGGGCCGCGAAGAGGCCCGGCAGAAAGCGCTGGAGATCCTGCAGTCGGTGGGCATACCCGCGCCCGACCGGCGCATCGACAACTATCCGCACGAGATGTCCGGCGGCATGAGGCAGCGCGTCATGATCGCCATGGCGCTGGCCTGCGATCCGGACGTCCTGATCGCCGACGAACCCACCACCGCGCTCGACGTGACGGTGCAGGCCCAGATCTTCGACCTGCTGCGCGAGCAGCAGCAGCGGCGCGGCACGGCCATCATCATGATCACCCACGACATGGGCGCGGTGGCCGAGATGTCCGACCGGGTCGTCGTCATGTATGGCGGGCGCGTGGTCGAGGAAGGCATGACCGCCGAGATCCTGGCGGCGCCGCGCCACCCTTACACGCAAGGCCTGATCGCCTGTCTGCCCGAATTGGACCCGGCGCCGTCCGACCATCGTCCGGATCTGCCGGAGATTCCCGGCATCGTGCCCTCCATATGGAATCGCGGCGCGGGCTGTCCTTTCGCCGACCGCTGCGCCCACGTCATGGCGCAATGCCGCAAGGCGTTTCCGCCGTCTTTCCAGATGGGGCCCACCCAGAAAGTGGCCTGCTGGCTGTACGAGGACCAGTCATGAGCGAATCTCAAACCCGGCGTGCGCGATCCGGAACGGGGCCGGAGACCGGCCCGGCCTTGCTGTCGGTGCGCGACCTCAAGGTGCATTTTCCGATAGGCAGGCGCGGGCCGGGCGGCGTGCGTGACAAGGTCCACGCCGTCGACGGCGTGAGCTTCGAGATCCACCGCGGGCGCACCATGGCGATCGTCGGCGAGTCGGGGTCGGGCAAGACCACCACCGCCTTGTCCATCATGCGGCTGGCGCCCGTGACCGCCGGCACCATCGGCTTCAACGGCGTGGACCTCACCGCCCTGGAAGGCGACGCCTTGCGCCGCCAGCGCAGGCATTTCCAGCTGGTCTTCCAGGACCCGTACTCGTCGCTGAACCCGCGGCAGCGCGCCGGCGAAATCGTCCGCATGCCGCTGATGCTGATGGGCATAGGCACGCCGGCCGAACAGCGCGAGAAAGTGAACGAGCTCTTCCGCCTCGTCGGGCTGCGCGAGGACCAGCAGGCGCTGTTCCCGCATCAGTTCTCGGGAGGGCAGCGCCAGCGCCTGAACATTGCCCGCGCGCTGGCCACCGACCCGCAGCTCGTGGTGTGCGACGAACCCGTATCGGCGCTCGACATCGCCATCCGCGCGCAGATCCTCAATCTGTTGCGCCGCATACAGCGCGAGCGCGGGCAGTCCTTCCTGTTCATCAGCCACGACATGGCGGTGGTCGAACATATTTGCGACGACATCGCCGTCATGTATCTGGGGCAGATCGTCGAACAGGGGCCGCGCAACACCTTCTTTTCCCGGCCGCTGCATCCGTACAGCGTCGCCTTGATGTCGGCGGTGCCGACGGTCAGCGGCGGCCGCGAGAAAGCGGCGCAGCGCATCAGGCTGAGCGGCGATCCGCCCAGCCCCATCAACCCTCCCCAGGGCTGCAGATTCGCCGGGCGCTGCCCCGCCACGCAGGCGATATGCGAACAGTCGGCGCCGGCGCTGCGCGAGGTGGCGCCGGGGCATAAAGTGGCCTGCCATTTCGTCGAGGTCGAAGGCGGGCGGATCACCGCGCCCCTGGATGGGCGCCGGGCATATGGAAACTTGGAGCGAACGGCATGAACGAGCAGACGGAACACCAGGACATCACGATCTATCGGGCGGGCAAGATCCTGACGATGAACCCGGCGCAGCCCGAGGCGACGCACGTGGCGGTCCGCGGCGGCCGGATCCTGGCGGTCGGCACGGAACAGCAGGCCTCGGCGTGGGGGGCGGGGCGGCGCGATGACCGCTATGCCGGAAAAGTGCTGATGCCGGGGCTGGTGGAAGGGCACTGCCATCTGCACGAAGGCGTCGTCTGGCTGTACGTCTATGTCGGCTTCTATGACCGCCGCGGCCCGGACGGCAAGGTCTGGCGCGGGCTGAAGACCATAGATGAAGTGGTGGAGCGCCTGCGGGAAGCGCAGCGCGGGCTGGAAGCCGGCCGGCACCTGATCGGCTGGGGCTTCGACCCCATCTATTTCGGCACGCGGCGCATGTCGGTGCAGGACCTGGACAAGGTATCCGGCGAGCGCGCGGTGGTCGTCATGCATGCCAGCATGCACTTGATGAACGTGAACAGCAAGGCCCTGGGCATGGCGGGCATAGACCGGGACACCGACATCGAGGGCATTTCCCGCTTCGAGAACGGCGAGCCCACGGGCGAGCTCTGCGAGTTCGCCGCGATGTTCCCGGTGACGCGCATGATCGGCAATCCCTTCCGCATGCTGGGCCAGAGCCCCGAATGCCTGGGGATGTTCGGCCGGGTGGCGCAAGTGGCCGGCGTCACGACCGCGACCGACCTGGTCAATGAACTGCACGACGAGGGCATCGCCTCGCTGGCGGCCACCACGCGGGCGGCCGATTACCCGCTGCGCATCGTGCCGGCGGCCTCGGGCATGCTTTTCGGCCGCGATACCGAAGCCTGCATGGCCAAGCTGGAACTGCTCAAGCAGCACAACCACGACAAGATGCGGCTGGGCATCGTGAAGCTCGTGGTCGACGGCTCCATCCAGGGCTTCACCGCCCGGTTGCTCTGGCCGGGCTATTACAACGGCGCGCCCAACGGCATTTGGGTGACCGCGCCCGACGACCTGCGCCACATCGTCGAGCAGTACCACTGCGCGGGGATACAGCTGCACATCCATACCAACGGCGACGAAGCCACCGAGGTGGCGCTGGACGCCCTGGAGCGCGCGCTCAGCCTGCACCCCCGCTTCGACCACCGGCACACGCTGCAGCATTGCCAGATGGCTTCCCCGGCGCAGTTCCGGCGCATCGCCAAGCTGGGCTTGTGCGTGAACCTGTTCGCCAATCATATTTTCTACTGGGGCGACGCCCATTTCGAGATGACCATGGGGCCGGACCGCGCCCACCGGATGAACGCATGCGCGACGGCCGAACGGATGGGGGTGCCCTTCGCAATCCACTCCGACGCCCCCATCACGCCCATCGGCCCCTTGTTCACCGCCTGGTGCGCGGTGAACCGCCGCAGCGCCTCGGGCCGCGTGCTGGGCGAGAGCGAGCGCATCGGCGTGGCCGCCGCGCTGCGCGCCATCACCCTGGGCGCCGCCTATACGCTGCACATGGACGACCGCATCGGCTCGATCGAAGTCGGCAAGTTCGCCGACTTCTGCGTGCTGGGCGGCGATCCCAGCCAGGCCGAGCCGGACGCGCTCAAGGATGTCGCGATCGAGGGCACCATGGTCGGCGGCCATGCTTTCGACGCGCCGGGCAGGGGCTGAGGCCGCCGTGGCGGCGCGCATTCCCCTGATCGTCCTCGGAGGCTTCCTGGGGGCGGGCAAGACCACCCTGCTGAATCACCTGCTGAGCCAGGCCGATCGGCGGGTGGCGGTCATGGTCAATGACTTCGGCCCCATCGATGTGGACGCCTCGCTGGTCGCCTCCCACGACGGCGAGACCCTGAGCCTGACGAACGGCTGCATCTGCTGTTCCATCGGGTCCGGCCTCGACGCCGCGTTGATCCGCGTGCTGGAGCGCAAGCCCGCGCCCGAGCTGATCGTCATCGAGGCCAGCGGCGTGTCCGACCCGGGCCGCATCGCGCAGGTGGGCCTGTCCGACCCGATGCTGCAGCTGGAGGCCGTGGTGGTCATGGCCGACGCCGGGCGCATCGTCGCGCAGCTGGACGACCCTCTGATGGGCGATACGGTGGCGCGGCAGATCCGGGCGGCGAGCCTGGTGGTGATGAACAAGGCGGATCTCCTGGGGCCCGGCGAGGCGGAAAGCGTGGAGGCCGAGCTGCGCGCGCGGTATGGGGCGCTGCCGTTCTTGCGGTCCAGCTTCGGCCGCGTGCCGCTGGAGCGCATCCTGGCGCATGGCCCCGGCGGCCATGCGCCTGACGGCGATGCGCACCATCATGAGGATCCGGATCATCCATTCGAGGGCGGGGTATGGTCCGCGCCCGGCATGCTGAACGCGGACCGGCTGATCGCCGCGCTCAAGGGCCTGCCCGCCGACGTGATACGGGTCAAGGGCCGGGTGGTGACCGATCGCCATGGCTCCGCCGTCGTTCAGCTGGCCGGGGGCAGGGTGCGCATCGAGAAAGCGCCCGCCGCGGCGGAGGCGCCTCGCAACGAGCTGGTTTACATCGGTCTGCGGGGGCGCGGCATAGGCGCGGCCGTCTCCGCGGCGCTGGATGCCTTGGCGGCGGAATCCCGAGCGGGGTGACAAGGGGCCGACCCTTGCGGGCCTGGTTCCTTCTTGGCCCTCCTCGATTGCGCCCGACGTCAGCGTTCGGCGAAGGGCTGCGGGTCTATGGGCATGCGGCCGCCTTGCAGCTGGGCGGCAAGCAAGGCCGCGCTGCCGCAAGCCAGGGTGAAGCCCAACGCGCCATGGCCGATGTTCAGCCACAGATTGCCGGCAGCCTTGCTGCGCCCGATCACCGGCTTGCCGTCGGGGGTGGCGGGCCGCTCGCCCGACCAGACGGCGGCGGCGTCCACGGGCAGGGCCGGGAAGGTCTCTTGGACCTGGCTCTTCAATTGCCCGATGCGCCGCGGGCTCAAGGCGCCGGGATCCGCGCCGATGTCGACCATGGCGGCGATGCGCAGCACCGGGCCGATGGGAGCGTACACGATGCGCCGTTCGTAGTCGGTGACGCTGATGTCGGGGACGGCCGCGCCGAGGTCCGGGCCGCGGGGCACGCTCAGGCTATAGCCTTTCAGCCCGTACAGCATGGCGTCGCCGCCCTGGCGACGCAGCAGCTTGCGCGCGCCCAGGCCATTGGCCAGCACGAAGTGGTCGGCTTCGATCGCTTCCCCATCGGCAAGCTCCGCCGCCACGATCCGGTTCTTGCGCCGCCGCAGGCCCGCCACCATGGCGTGCTTGCGCAGCCGGGCCTGGGGATGCCGCTCCAGCGCTGCGTAGAGCGCCTTGGTGAACAGATGGCAGTCGCCCACTTCCTCGCCGGGTGTATAGACGCAGCCCGCGAGCGCCTGGCCCAGGCCGGCAAGCGCGGGTTCCAGGTCCACCGATTCCCGGCGGTCCAGGACTTTTTGCCGGGCGCCATGAGCGGCCTGGTATTCGACCAGCTTGCGCGCCTTGTCCAGCAATTCGGGGCTGCGGTAGGCGATCAGCTTGCCGTTGGACCGATGGTGGAATTCCAGCGGGGTATCGTCCAGCCATTGGTGCAGGGTGTCGCGGCTCAGGTAGGACAGCGTCAGCATGGCCGCGGTGGTCTGCCTGGCGGTCGCGCCGCCGCAATGGCGCAGAAAGCTCAGGCACCAGCGCCATTGCTGCGGATCCATGCGGGGGCGAAAGCGTAGCGGCGAACGGCGGTCCAGCAGCCACTTCGGCAGGTTGGGCAGGACGCCGGGTTCCGCCAGCGGCGCGACATAGCTGTAGCTGAGCTGGCCGCCGTTGGCGTAGCTGGCGCCCAGGCCCGGGCCGTCGCCGGATTCGAGCAGGGTGACTTTCATGCCCTGGCGGGCGAGCTGCCAGGCGGTGGCGGTGCCGATGACCCCGGCGCCCACAATACATACGTGCATGGTTGCATGGACCGAAACGTGGATGACGCCTGATTCTCACACGGCCGACGGGCCCGGCGCCAATAGCTGTTTGCGAGGCGCCCATGCCGTTTGGCTATGACCCATGGGGCGCCGCGCTATCCCGCATAGGACAGGGCCGCAAGCGCGCGGCACAGGCGGCGCAGCTGGTCGATGAACAGCAGGTCGATCTCGCGCCGGGGCACGGAACCGTGGGTGATGACGTTGATGGGAACCGGAATCGGGGGATCCAGGGGCCGCAGCACGTTGCCGGGCCGCAGCATGGCGCGCGCGGTGATGGCGTCCACGACGGTGTCCCCGCAGCCCGCTTGCGCGAGCGCGCAGGCGACGTAATGGGTCTGCACCTGTATGTTGGGCCGCATGCCCAGGCCCGCGCTGCTCAGCGCGTCGTCCAGCAAGGCGCCCGCGCGGTCGTGCATGTCCAGCATGATCAGTTCGCGCGACGCCAGTTCTTCCAGGCTGATGGCCTTCCCCGCGCAGTCGGCGCTTTCGCCGGCGCTCAGGCAGACCAGTTCCGTCTGGCCCACCGGTGTCTTGTCCATGCCAGGATGGTCGGCGGCGTCGAAGGTGACCGCGAGATCGAGTTCCCGCACGTGCAGCCGTTCGACCAGTTCGGCGCTGTGGTAGGTATGGACGTCGAAGACGACGCCGGGCTGCCGTTCCCGGCTGTGGCGTATGGCCTGCGGCAGCAGCCCCAGCCCGATGGCGGGCGCGCACCCGACGCGCAAATGCCCCTGCGGATGGCGCTTGATGTTCTCGGCGAGCCGGCGCACCGACGCCATGTCCTGGTTGAGCCGGGCGATGTGGGGCGTCAGGATGTCGAGCTCGGGCGTGGCATGCAGCCGGCCCTTGATGCGCCGGAACAGGGAGAAGCCCAGCTGGGCTTCGGCATGCGCCAGGATCTTGCTGGCGGCGGGCTGCGTGATGTGCAGCAGATTGGCGGCCTGCGTCAGCGAGCCCGTGCGCAGGACGGCGTTGATGAGTTCGATGTGTCGTAGCCGCAAGTGTTTCCCCCGTCCGGATCGCCTTTGGCTCACAACATACACATTTTCCGTGGATTTTGTATTAGAATATACTAAATTAGATAGATCTAAATCAAGAGAATGACCCAGGAACCAGATGCCAAGCGCTTCATGCAGGAAGGCGCCGAGAAAGCCACGGCGCTGCTGCGCACGGTCGGCAACCAGCATCGCCTGCTGGTGCTGTGCCTATTGATCGAACATGGCGAGCTCAGCGTGAGCGCCTTGCTGGAACAGGTCGACCTCAGCCAGTCGGCGCTGTCCCAGCATCTGGCCAAGATGCGCGACGAAGGGCTGGTCACGTACCGCCGCGAAGCGCAAACCCTGCACTACCGCATCGCCAATCCCGATGTGGAAAAGCTGGTCGGCACGCTCAAAAGCATTTTCTGTCCTTGATACCTTGCAGGAAAAAAGCAACATGACCATACAAACCATCACTCCGGAAGCGGCGCGGCAACTGCTCGACCACGGCGCCGTCCTGGTCGATATCCGCAGCGTGAGTGAATACGCGCGGGAACGCATCGAACAGGCCTGCCACATCCCCATGGAACGGCTGACCCAGGCGGAATTGCCCCGCGCCCCGGCGCTGGTCTTTCTTTGCCGTTCGGGCAATCGCACCCGCATGAACGCGCGCACGCTGGGCGCCTGTGTGTCCTGCGAGGCCTATGTCATGGAAGGCGGGCTGGACGGCTGGAAAAAGGCCGGGCTGCCCGTCGTCCGCGATCCCGCCCAGCCCATGGAGCTTTCCCGCCAGACGCAGATCGCGGCGGGCAGCCTGGTGCTGGCGGGGGTGCTGCTCGGCGCGTTCGTCGCGCCGGGGTTTTACGTGCTGGCGGGCTTCGTCGGGGCGGGGATGATCGTCGCGGGCGTGTCGGGGTTTTGCGGCATGGCGCGCCTTTTGATGAAAATGCCCTGGAACCGGCGGGCCATGCAGGCATAGCAAGGGCGGGGATACTTTCACTTCCACGGAGAAATCATGAAACTCAATACCAATATCGGCAGCATAGACCGCGGCTTGCGCATCGTGCTGGGCCTGGTGCTCATCGCTCTGGCGGCAACGGGCGTCGTCGGCTGGTGGGGCTGGCTGGGCGTCATCCCGCTGGCCACCGGCATTTTTCGCTTCTGCCCGGCCTACTCGATTCTAGGGGTCAGTTCCTGCCCCATGAAATCACGCAAATAGGCCGGTTGCGCAAAAAGCAGGGACGCTCTTGATCTGGATCATTGGATGATGTCGAGGGGTGCCTGAGCCAGGCACCCCTTGATCTAAGATAATCGGCAAGGCGATGGGTTCGCCACGCCACAAGGGGAGCCAATCACAATGGACAGAAGACGTTTTCTAGAAGCGGGCGCCCTGATGGCGGCTGTGGGCGTTTCCGGGCTGGCGGGCGCGGCGGCGCGCGCGCAGGGCAAAGGGGCGCGCATCGTCATTGCCGGGGCGGGCGCGGCGGGCCTGAGCCTGGCGGCGCGCTTTGCGCGCCAGCTGGACAGCGCCAGCATCACCATCGTCGACGCCAAGAAGGAGCACCACTTCCAGCCCGGCCTGACGCTGGTCGGGGCCGGCATCTGGGCGCCTTCCCACATCACCGAAAGCAACGCCAGCTATATTCCGCAGGGGGTCAAGTGGGTACAAGAAGCCGTGGCGGAATTCGACCCCGACGGCAATCAGGTCGTAACCGCCGGCGGGCAGAAGATTCCGTATGACTTCCTCTTCGTGGCAACCGGCCTGAAGCTCGACTATGCCGCCATCCAGGGCATGAGCCCCGACCTGATCGGCCGCAACGGTATCGCCAGCATCTACGCGGGCCCGCAGGCGGCCCAGGCGTCCGCCGCCGCCATCGACCAGTTCATCGAAAAAGGCGGCGTCGGCCTGTTCATGCGTCCGGCCACCGAAATGAAGTGCGCCGGCGCGCCGCTCAAGATCACCTTCCTGGTCGACGACAAGGCACGCATCAAGGGCCGGCGCGATGCCATCAAGATGGTCTACAACGCGCACAACGACGCGGTGTTTTCGGTCGCACCGGTCAACCAGAAAGTGCGCACGCTCTTCGCCGAGCGCGACATCAGCGTGAACTACGGCCACGTGCTGCAGTCCATCGATCCCGGCGCCCGCAAGGCGGTATTCAAGACGGGCCAGGGCGAGGCCGCGCTGGACTACGATTTCCTTCACGTCGTGCCGCCCATGCGCGCGCCCGATGCCGTCCGCAACAGCCCGCTGCCCTGGCGGACGGGCGCTCTGGCGGCCGATGGCTGGGTGGAAGCCGACAAGGCGACGCTCCGGCATCCGCGCTATCCCAATGTGTTCTCGGTCGGCGACGTCGCCGGCGTGCCCAGGGGCAAGACGGCCGCGAGCGTGAAGTGGCAGGTGCCGGTGGTGGTGGACAATCTCATCGCCGAACTGGGCGGCAAGCAGCCCGGCGCCGTCTACAACGGCTATACCTCCTGCCCCATGGTCACTCGCTATGGCAAGGCGATGCTGATCGAGTTCGATTATGACGGCAAGCTCGTGCAGTCTTTCCCTTTCATCGATCCGCTGGAAGAGCTCTGGATTTCCTGGCTGATCGACGAGAAAGGCCTGATCGGGGCATACCGGGCCATGTTGCGCGGCCGCGCCTGATTCCTCCAAGGAGACACCATGAACGATTTCAATCCGATCTCCCTGTGGTTCATCGCCTGGGAGACGCTTTCCGTCTGGTTCTGGCCGGTCATCATCGTGGCCTTGTTGCTGCTGCTCGGCGTCGTCACGGGCTTCCGCGCTTTGCGCCGTCACGGCAGGTCGGCGGGCCGGCCGCTTGCGGGAGCGATCATCGTGGCGTTGGCGGCGACATTCGTGGGCACTTGGGCGATGCCTTACCTGACGCACGCCGCGCCGTCGTCCCTGGGTTCTTTTCTGGACTGGCTGACGGCCTTCCTGCTGGCTTTGGCCATCGGCATGGCGGTGTTCGCGCTGGCGTTCTCGCTGATGGCGCGCCGTTGCGTGCGCAAGGGGCAGCGGGCCTGACGGCTCCCGGCCGGCGGCGGCTTCCGGCCTGGCGTGGCGCCGCGGCCGCTGCGTGCCGCGATCGCGCCACGCAGCGGCCGCCTCGGCCTATTCCAGGCCCCGCCGCTTCGCAATCAGCTTGCGCTCCAGCACGTTGATATACCGCTGGATATCCTGCTGCGCGCCGCGATCCAGATCAACGAACGCGCAGCCGATGACGACCCGTTCCTTGCCGTTCGCCTGCGTTTCCGTGCGCGCCTGGACCACCTTGAGATTCACCGTGATCGAACCGACGTCCGGCAAGTCCAGCCGGCAGTTGGAATAGATCGTGCCCTTTCCGTGCGGAAAGTTGGCGGCATAGCTGACGATGCTCACCCCGCCCGCGCTGATGTCCTTCAGCTCCACCGTGACGTCCTTGTTGCCGTCCCAGCTGATGTCCCGGACGTCGAGCGTGACTTCCTTGTCCTGACCCGCGCTTTCCCGTGGGATCGTGCATTTCGCCGGATTGCTGGCCGGGACGTCGATACGGTAGTGCTCGCGCCGCTGAATGCGCTGCAGCCGTTCCGGAAAAGCCATGCGCAGGGCCGGGGCTCCCTCGTGCTCACAGGCGGTGATGTTCGTGGCGAAGAAACGGATCAGCACGCGTTCCAGGTTGGTTTCCAGCCTGATCTCGTCTTCGCCGGCGATCAGGCGCCGGTTGATGGCGTCGTTGCGGGTGGCGTCGATGATGGTGGCGTCGTCTTCGACCTTCAGGACGGTGGTGACGATGCCGACGGACGAGCCGGTGATCTGCAGGCGCAGCAATGCCTTGTTGCGCTCGATGGCGCGCAGGATGGAGCGGATCTCGAGCTTGGACGTGACGAGATAGCGTTCGTCGTCGAGCTCATCCTGGAACGGTTTGATATTGTTCGGCATCGTCTGTAACAAAAGGCTGGAAGCAAAGCTTCGTAAGTCTACTCGGTTTATGGTTTATTTTCTATGCCGCGGCGGGCGCGTCTTGCAGGCCGAAGAAGGCCGCCGCGTTGTCGTGATTGATGCGCCGCTTGTCGTCGTCCGTGAGCCAGGGGTTGTCGTTCACCAGCTTGCCTATCGATTGCTCGCCCAGCGGGAAGGGGTAGTCCGAACCGAGCATGATGCGGTCGCCGCCCATGACGTCGGCCAGCAGCCGCAGCGCGCCCTGGTCGAATACCGCGCTGTCCACATAGAAGCGCTTGACGTAGCTGGACGGCGGGTTCGGGCAGTCCTGTCGGACGATGTCGCGGCAGTGCCAGGCGTTGTCGACGCGGCCCAGCAGGAAGGCGAAGCTGCCGCCGCCATGGGCGAAGCACAGTTTCAGGGACGGCGGAATGCGCTCGAAGGCGCCCGAGAGAATCAGGGACAAAATGCCCAGCTGCGTTTCGGCGGGCATGGCGACCAGCCAGGGCAGCATCCACTTCTTCATGCGGCCGTCGGTCATCATGTCCCAGGGGTGGGCGAGAATGGGTATGCCTTCCTGCGCGCAATGGATCAGGAATTGCACCAGATGCTCGTCGTCCAGGTCCTTGGGCCCAAGGTGGTTGCCGATCTGTATGCCGACATGCCCGTCGTCGCGGGCCCGTGCGGCTTCCCGGCAGGCGAGGTCGAGGTCTTGCAGCGGCACCTGGGCCAGCGCCTTGAGCCGGCGCGGATCCGCCGCGCAATGCTCCAGGGCCAGGTCGTTCATGCGCGCCGCCCAGGCGGCCGCGCGCTGCGCGGGGAATTCGTTGCCGAACATGATCGGGGTGGCCGAAATGATCTGGACGTCCACGCCGTGCTTGTCCATTTCCTCCAGGCGCATGCCCGGGTCCCACAGCGCGCGGTAGACCGGCCGGAAAGGCCGGTCGCCTTTCATGATCTGGCCCGTCTCGCCGTTTTCGTCCACGGCCAGCCAGGGAGCGTTGTCCGGATCCAGGCCGGTGGCGTCCCGCCGCGAAATGGGCGGCAGGAAATGGGCGTGCATGTCGATCTTGCGCATGTCAGGCCGCCTTGCCCGGATGGCGCATGCCGCAGTGGGGACAGAGGCGCTTTTCCTCGGATTCGTAGAAGGCGTTGAACAGGATGGGCAGGTCTTTGACGATGCTCTGCAACTGGGTCTCGACGCGATGGACCAGCCCGCCGCAGCCGCCGTCGGCTTCGCAATACCATTCGAAGCCGTCTTTCAGGCCTTCGGGGCGCTGGCGCTCTATGACCAGACAGACGCTGCCGGCTTCGGGCCTTTGGGGCGAATGCCGGACGTGGGGCGGCAGCAGGAAGATGTCGCCTTCCTTGAGGTCGACGCGTTCGCATTTGCCGTCCACCCAGAGCTTCAGGTAGGCGTTGCCGCGCATCTGGTAGAAGAATTCTTCGAGCGGGTCGTCGTGGTAGTCGGTGCGATGATTGGGCCCGCCGACGACGGTGACGATGAAATCGCTGTCCTGCCAGATCTGCTGGTTGCCGACGGGCGGCTTGAGCCGGTCGGCGTGATCGTCGATCCAGCGCTGGAAATTGAATGGCTTGCCGTAAGTGAGCATGGACGGTCTCCGTGGCGTTTCAGGCAGCGGGGGCGCCGGCGAGGGGGAAATAGGCGACGGCTTTCATTTCGATGAGCAGATGGGGATGGGGCAGTTGATGCACGGCGACGGTGGTGCGCGTGGGCCCGTCTTCGGAAAAGAACTCGGCATAGACCTCGTTGTAGCCGCCGAAGTCGTTCATGCTCACTAGGAAGGCGGAGATCTCGACCAGGTGCTCCAGCCCCGCGCCTTCGCTGGCCAGGATGTCGCGTATGTTCTCGATGACGGCGCGGGTCTGCGCGCGGATGTCGAGCGTGGCGGTGCCCATGGCGTCGGCCGACGCGCCGGCGATGGTGTTGTCGGCCCGGCGGGAGCTGGTTCCCGACACGTACAGGAAGTCGCCCGCGCGCTTGATATGCGGAAAACTTCCCCGCGGCTTGGCTTTGCCGCTCAGGGTCCGGGCTTGGGTGCTGGTGTTTTTCATGGCGGAATCAGATCCTGATGCTGACCGTGCTGATCTCGGAGTAGAAGTCCAGCGAGTACCGGCCGCCTTCGCGTCCGATGCCCGACATCTTCGTGCCGCCGAAAGGCGTGCGCAGGTCGCGCGCGAACCAGGCGTTGACCCATACGATGCCCGTGCGGATCTGGCCGGCGACGCGGTGCGCCCGGGAAAGCTGGGTCGTCCAGATGCTGGCGGCAAGCCCGTAGGCGCTGTCGTTCACGCGGGGGATGACTTCTTCCTCGGTGTCGAAGGGGGCGACGTGGCAGACCGGGCCGAAGATCTCTTCGCGCATGCAGCGCGCGGTGTCGGGCAGGCCGGCCATGATGGTGGGCTGTATGTAGGCGCCCTGGTCGCGCTCGTCGCCGAACACGGGGATGTCGCCGCCGCACAGGATGGCGGCGCCTTCCTCGCGCGCGAGCTGGTAGTACGAATGCACCTTGCCGCGGTGCTCCAGTGAAATCAGCGGCCCCATGTCGACGCCCGGGTCTTCCGGGCGGCCGACGACCAGGGCTTCGCAGCGGCGCTTGAGCGCTTCCACGAAGCGGTCGAAGATGGGACGTTCTATATAGACTCTTTCGGTGCACAGGCATACCTGGCCCGAATTGGTGAAGCTGGAACGCATGACGCCCGCGACGGCGGCGTCGAAGTCGGCGTCGGCGAAGACGACGGCCGCGTTCTTGCCGCCGAGCTCGAACGAGACTTCCTTCACGCCTTCGGCGGCCGCCTTCATGATGGCGGAGCCGGTGCGCGATTCGCCGGTGAAGGTGATGGCGTCTATGTTGGGATTGGTGCTCAGGTGCTCGCCCGCCGAACCCGGGCCGAAGCCGTGCACCAGGTTGAACACGCCATGCGGCAGCCCGGCCGCCTGGATCACTTCCGCCAGCAGGGTGGCGGAAGACGGCGTTTCTTCAGAGGGTTTGGCGACCACGCAGTTTCCCATGGCCAGCGCCGGCGCGACTTTCCAGGTGAGCAGCAGCAGCGGCAGGTTCCAGGGCGAGATCACGCCTATGGTGCCCAGCGGCTTGCGGCATACGTAGTTGAGCATTTTCGCGCCGTCGGGCAGCGTGCTTTCATAGAGCTCGCTGGACGCGGTCTTGATCAGGTCGGCGAACATGCGGAAATTGGCGATGCCGCGCGCCACGTCCAGGCTGCGCGCCTGGTGGACGGGCCGGCCGGTGTCCATGACTTCGGCCGCGACGAAGTCTTCGAAGCGCTGTTCTATGCCGTCGGCGATCCGGTGCAGCAGGGCCGACCTTTCCTGCACGGTGAGGGTTTTCCAGGGGCCTTGCGCCGCACGGTTGGCGGCTTCGACGGCGCGGCTGACCGTGGCCGCGTCGGCCTCGCAGACGCGGCCGATCAATTGCCCGTTGACCGGATTGATGTTGGGAAAACGGTGATGGGTCTCGACCCATTGGCCGTCGACGAAGCACCGGAGTAATGGGAGATCTGTCATGGCGTCGATTTCCGATGGGAGCGGGTGGCTTTATTCCACGGCCTTGACCATGTCTTCGATGACCTTCTTCGCATCGCCAAAGACCATCATGGTCTTGTCCATGTAGAAGAGCTCGTTGTCCAGGCCCGCATAGCCCGCCGCCATCGACCGCTTGTTCACGATGATGGTGCGCGCCTTGTAGGCTTCCAGAATGGGCATGCCGGCGATCGGCGACTTGGGATCGGTCTTGGCCGCGGGGTTGACCACGTCGTTCGCGCCCAGCACCAGAACGACGTCGGTCTGCGAGAACTCGCTGTTGATGTCGTCCATTTCGAACACCTGGTCGTAGGGGACCTCGGCCTCGGCCAGCAGCACGTTCATGTGGCCCGGCATGCGGCCGGCCACCGGGTGGATGGCGTACTTCACCGTCACCCCGTTTTCGGTCAGTTTTTCCGCCAGTTCCTTCAGTGCATGCTGCGCGCGCGCCACCGCCAGGCCGTAGCCGGGAACGATGGTGACCGACTCCGCGTTGCTGAGCAGGAAGGCGGCGTCGTCGGGGCTGCCGGACTTCACGTTGCGCTGGGCCTGCGCGCCGCTTGCCGCCGCGCCGGGTTCGGCCCCGAAGCCGCCGAGAATCACGTTGAAGAACGAGCGGTTCATGGCCTTGCACATGATGTACGACAGGATGGCGCCCGAGGACCCCACCAGCGAACCCGCGATGATCAGCATGGGGTTGTTGAGCGAGAAGCCGATGCCCGCCGCCGCCCACCCTGAATAGCTGTTGAGCATCGAAACGACCACGGGCATGTCGGCCCCGCCGATGGGGATGATGATGAGCACGCCCAGCACGAAAGCGATGGCGGTCATGATGATGAAGGGCAGCCAGGCTTGGGTGGCCATGAACCAGAAGCCGCAGGCCAGCATGGCCAGCGCCAGCAGCAGGTTGAGCATGTGCTGGCCGGAGAACACCACGGGCGCTCCCTGGAACAGGCGGAACTTGTACTTGCCCGACAGTTTCCCGAAGGCGATGACCGAGCCCGAGAACGTGATGGCGCCGACGAAGGTGCCGATGAAGAGTTCCAGGCGGTTGCCATAGGGAATGGGCGCGCCCGCCGCCGCGATGTTGAAGGCGTGCGGCTCGGCCACGACCGCGACGGCGATGGCCACGGCCGCCAGGCCGATCATGCTGTGCATGAAGGCCACGAGCTCGGGCATCTTGGTCATTTCGACCTTCTTGGCCATGATCGTGCCGGCCGTGCCGCCGACCAGCAGCCCGAGCAGCACCCAGCCCAGGCCGATGCCGGCGGTGCCCTGCTTGGCCAGGCTGACGATCAGGGCGGCCGTGGTGAGCACGGCGATGGCCATGCCCACCATGCCGAAGGCATTGCCCCGGCGCGAAGTGGTGGGGTGGGAAAGGCCTTTGAGCGCCTGGATGAAGCACACCGAGGCGATGAGGTAGAACAGCGTGACCAGGTCGTTCGAGATCATGACTGCCCTCCGGCCTTCTTGTCTTTCTTTTTGAACATTTCAAGCATGCGGCGCGTGACGAGGAAGCCGCCGAACACGTTCACGGCGGCCAGGGCGACCGCGAACACGCCCATGTAGCGGGCCAGGCCGCCTTCGGTGAGCGCGGCGGCGAGCATGGCGCCGACGATCACGATGGCGGAAATGGCGTTGGTCACGGCCATGAGCGGCGTATGCAGCGCCGGGGTCACGTTCCACACCACGTGGAAGCCCACGTAGATGGCCAATACGAAAATGATGAAATTGATGAGGGTGGGGCTGACCGCTTCCATCAGGCGCTCCTTAGGACTTTGCCGTCCGTGCAAACCAGGCAGGCGGCGATGATTTCGTCTTCATGCTGTATGGCGAGCCGCCCTTCGGAATCGGCGACCAGCTTCATGAAATCCAGGACGTTGCGAGCGTACAGGGCGGAGGCGTCGTGCGGAACCAGGGCGGGCAGGTTGGACAGCCCGACCAGGGTCACGCCGTGCTTTTGCACGACGCGGTCTTTTTCCGACAGCGGGCAGTTGCCGCCGCGCTCCACCGCCAGGTCCACGATGACGGAGCCCGGCTTCATGCCTTGCACGGTTTCGGCGCTGATGAGTTCGGGGGCCGGGCGCCCGGGGATGAGGGCCGTGCTGATGACGATGTCGGCCTGGCGGCAGCGTTCGGCGACCAGCTTGGACTGGCGCGCCATCCAGGCGGGCGGCATGGGCCGCGCGTAGCCCCCCGTGCCCTCGGCGATTTCGCGTTCTTCGTCGGTCTCGAACGGGACGTCGATGAACTTGGCGCCCAGGGATTCGATTTGTTCCTTGGCGGCGGGACGCACGTCGGATGCCTCGACCACGGCGCCCAGCCGCTTGGCGGTGGCGATGGCCTGAAGGCCGGCGACGCCCGCGCCCAGCACGACGGCGCGGGCCGCCTTGAGCGTGCCGGCGGCGGTCATCATCATGGGAAACAGGCGGCCATAGTGGTTGGCGGCCAGCAGCACCGCCTTGTAGCCGGCCAGGTTGGCCTGGGACGACAGGACGTCCAGGCTCTGGGCGCGGGTGATGCGGGGCGCGGCTTCGAGGGCGAAGGCGGTGACTCCGGCCTGCGCCAGGGCGGCCAGGCCTTCGCGGTTGAAGGGGTCCAGCATGCCGATCAGGACGGCGCCTTTTTTCATTTGGGCCAGTTCGGAGGCCTGGGGCGAACGGACTTTGAGGACCAGGTCGCTCGCCAACGCCTGGGCGGCATCCACGAGCTGCGCGCCGGCCTGTTCGTAGGCGGCGTCCGGAAAGAACGCCGACTCGCCGGCGCCGCGCTCGACGAGCACGGTATGCTTTGCCGAGACGTATTTCTTGACGGTCTCCGGTGTGGCGGCCACGCGCGTTTCGCCTGCCAGGCTTTCGCGTGGAATTCCTATCTGCATGTTGTCTCCCCTTGTCTGAGAATAGGGCGATTTATTGATTGGCGCAGACTACTATACCTGAACTGATCACGGTTCTTTGCAGTCCCACGCATGAAAATCCATTAGACTTTGGAACTGCTGCAGAGATTTGAGAGATGAAAATGGGACTTTTGACTTCTATCGTTTCCGCAATGGGGGAGCGCAACCCCGAACTGGGCGCGCAGGCCCGCCTGCTGCCGGCGCTGATCGAGCAGGTGAACCGCTATCCCGGCGGCTTGTCCGGGCTGATCCGGAAGTTTCAGGAAGCCGGCCTGGGCGGGGTGGTGGCGTCATGGATACGAGAAGGCCGGAACGAGCCCATTTCGCCGGATCAGCTGCATGCCGTGCTGGGCGACGAAATCGTGAATGGTCTTGCCAGGTCCAGCGGCCTGGATGCCGGCGCGGTGCTGGCCAACCTGAGCATCATGCTTCCCAGCCTGGTCGACCAGGCCACGCCCGATGGCGAAGCCGGCCTGCTGCGCGTGCTTGGCGGCGTTACGGGCCTGTTCGGAGCGCAAAAAAGGGGCTAGGGCCTTTTACGTCAACAGGCCCCGGGCCCCGGACGGGGCCTCGCCTCTTCCATCACTTCCGGCTGGCTTCCAGGGCCTGGCCGAGGTCGGCCAGGATGTCGTCGATGTGTTCCAGTCCGATGGACAAGCGGATCATGTCTTCGCCCACGCCCGCCGCGGCGAGTTCTTCGGGGCTGAGCTGGCGGTGGGTGGTCGAGGCCGGATGGCAGGCCAGCGATTTGGCGTCGCCGATATTGACCAGCCGCAGGACGAGCTTGAGCGCATCGATGAAACGCGCGCCCGCGGCGCTGCCGCCCTTGATGCCGAAGGACAGGATGCTGGCCGGCTTGCCGCCCAGGTACTTTTGTGCCAGGCCGTGTTCGGGGTGGTCGGGCAGGCCCGCGTACTGGACCCACGATACGTTGTCGTGGCCTTGCAGGAAGTTCGCCACCTTGAGCGCGTTTTCGCAATGGCGCTCCATGCGCAGGGCGAGCGTTTCGATGCCCTGGAGCACCAGGAAGGCGTTGAACGGCGACAGCGCCGCGCCGGTGTTGCGCAGCGGCACGACGCGGCAGCGGCCGATGAAGGCGGCGGGGCCGAAGGCCTCGGTGTAGACGACGCCGTGGTAGGAGGGATCGGGCTCGTTCAGCATGGGGAAGCGCTGTTTGTGCTCGGCCCAGGGGAATTTGCCGGAATCCACGATGGCGCCGGCGATGGTCGTGCCGTGGCCGCCCATGTATTTGGTGAGCGCGTGCACGATGATGTCGGCGCCGTGTTCGAAGGGGCGGCACAGCGCGGGCGAGGCCACGGTGTTGTCGACGATCAGCGGCACGCCGTGGCGGTGGGCGGCGTCGGCGATGGCCTGGATGTCGACGATGTTGCCGGCGGGGTTGCCTATGGTTTCGCAGAACACGGCCTTGGTGTTTTCGTCGATCAAGGCTTCGAGGGCCGCGACGTCGTCATGCGGCGCGAACTTCACGGTGATGCCCTGGCGCGGAAAGGTATGCGCGAACAGGTTGTAGGTGCCGCCGTACAGCTTGGCCACTGAAACGATGTTGTCGCCGGCCTGCGCGATGGTCTGGATGGCGTAGGTAATGGCCGCCATGCCCGAGGCGACGACCAGCGCCGCGATGCCGCCTTCGAGCGCCGCGACGCGCTCTTCCAGCACGGCGTTGGTGGGATTCATGATGCGGGTATAAATATTGCCGGGGACTTTCAGATCGAACAGGTCCGCGCCGTGCTGCGTGCTGTCGAAGGCGTAGGACGTCGTCTGGTAGATGGGGACGGCGACGGACTTGGTGTTCGGATCGGGTTGGTATCCCGCATGGATGGCGAGCGTTTCGAATTTCATATGTATCGTCTTGTAAATGGTTGAAGGGCTGTCGTTGTACGTTGCTGCATGGTACCGGCGGCGGCCGGCCATGTTCAGACTATTGTGGGATTTCCATATTACCGCTGGGCATATGCATTCTTACCCGCGCCGAATGTTTACTGTTTGTAAACCGGAGCGCTTTAAATCGGCCTGATCGACTCTATATCCCTGGCGTCTTAGGTTAGCATTCTATGTATTCGCCCATACGTTGGCGCCTGGGGCTCTCCCGCGGTAGTTTAGAGGCCGGAAATGAAAGTTTGGTTGAAACGGGTACTCATCAGTCTCGTCGTGCTGTTCATCGCCACGCTCGTGGGCGCGGCGATTTTTCTTCTCACGTTCGACCCCAACGCCTATAAAAGCAAGCTGGAAGAAATCGTTTATAACCGCTATCAACGGACTTTGGCTATCAAGGGCGACCTGCAGCTGTCGCTGTTTCCCCGCATCGGCCTTTCCGTCCAGGACGTTTCCCTGTCCAATCGCGGCAGCACCGACACCTTCGCCTCCATAGACAGCGCCCGCTTCGCGGTGGCCATCTGGCCGCTGCTGTCGAATCGGCTGGTGGTCGACCACGTGGCCGTCACCGGCTTCAAGGCCTGGGTCAAGCGCGACGAGAACGGCCATTTCAATTTCCGCGACCTGATGGAGACACAGCCGGCGCTGGCGGCGCTGGCCGCGCCGGCGATCGCCGCGGCGGAATTGCCGGGCGTGGTCCCGGCCACCGACGCCATGCCTTCGAGCGAGGCGTCGGCCATCGGCAGCGTGCTGTTGGCGTCGTCCGGAAAGCCGGGCGCCGCCACCGACTTCCAGATCGACATCGCCGGGCTGGACTTGAAGAACGGCGAAATCCATCTGTATGACAACATCACCGGCTCGTCGGCCCGTATCGTCAAGCTCGACGTCAACACCGGCCGCATGACCTTCAACCAGGCCTTCGACGTGGCCTTGAAAGGCAATTTGCGGGGCGACTTCCCGGTCGCCAGCGCGAACATCGAAGCGCAGGCGCTGGTCAAGCTGAACCCCGATCAAAAAGCCTATTCCGCGCAAAAGCTGAATCTGCAGATCACCGGCAAGGTGGGCGCCTTCAGGGACGGTTCGGTCACGATGCGCGGCAACCTGGCATACAGCGCCTATTCGCAGATGTTCAGCGCCAGCGCGCTGGAACTCATCATGAAAGGCAACGTCGACGGCAAGACGCCGATCAAGGGCCTGGACACCACGCTGACGGTGCCGCAGCTCAAGGTCGACCGCAGCCAGGCCGAATTGCGTGTCGACAAGCTCGCCTACCGCGCCAAGGGCAGCCTGCCGAACGAGACCTTCGACATCGCTTTCGACGCGCCCAGCCTGTCCGTGTCGCCCGAGGCGGCGAAAGGCGAACCCATCAACGGCACGGTGAAGTTCGCAGGCAAGGACCAGACCTTGGGCGTCGCCCTGGGAATGAGCGGCATCGGCGGCAACGCCAGCAAGCTCAGCCTGAAGGAATTGAAGATCGACGGCGGGCTGAAGAAAGAGAAGCGGCTGGTCCAGTTGAAGATGACGTCGCCCGCCAACTGGGACGTTTTCGAGGAAAAAGGCGGCTTGTCGGCCATGAAAGGCGACATCCGCATCGAAGACGAGGCCCTGCCCGGCGGCAGCTTCGAATTCCCCTTCATCGGCAGCCTGCAGGCCGACCTGTACAAAGACGAATTGATCAGCGAAATCAACGCCATCCTGAGCGGCAGCAAGCTGGACTTCCGCGTCAAGGCGACCCAGCTCACGCAGCCGCGGGTCGATTTCAGCCTGGCGGCCGACAAGCTGGATTTCAATACGCTGTTTCCGCCGGTTCCGGCGCCCGCCGAAGCGGCGCCCCAGCCCGCCGAAGGCGGGCAGGCGGCCCAGCCCAAGGCGCCGGCCCCCGCGCCGGCCAAGCCGCCGCCCGCGCCCGCCCGCCCGCAGGCCATGGACCTGGCCATCCTCGATTCCGCCAATCTCAACGGCACGATCAGCATCGGCGACCTGACGGTGCACGACCTGAAAGCCAGGCAATTCGCCGCGTCGCTGCGCGCCGCCGAAGGCAAGCTGACCATCAGCGGCATCCAGGCCGATCTCTATGAAGGCAAGCTGGCCGGCACGTTGACGGCCGATTCGCATAACGCGGTCGGCGTGGATCTGAGCCTGAGCGACATCGCCCTGGGGCCTTTCCTGCAGGACGCCATGAAAGAGAACCGGCTCACGGGGCGGGGAACGCTGAGCGCCAAGCTGCACAGCCAGGGAACGACGACCCCCGCGCTGGAAGCGGGGCTGACGGGCATGGTGCAGGCGCGGGTCCGCGACGGCGCGGTGCGCGGCATCAATGTGGCGCAGACGCTGCGCGAAGTCAACGACGTCGTGCGCAATGTGTTCAGCGCCCAGTTGCCCGAGGTCGCCACCCGCTTCGACGCCACCCGCCAGACGGACTTCACCGCGCTGGACGCGGACATCGATTTCCAGCAGGGCCAGGGCACGGTGAAAAAGCTTTCCGTGCAGTCGCCTTTGCTGAGGGTGACCCAGGGCACGCCTGCGAGCATCGACCTGGTGAACGACCAGCTGGACGTCCTGCTGAACGTGCGGGTGGTCAATACCAAGACGGGCCAGGACGGCAAAGAGCTTGCGGACCTCCAGAACGTCACCGTGCCGGTGCGTGTGTCGGGCGCGTTCAATGACCTGGGCTACCAGGTCCAATGGAAGGAGATCGGCAGCAAGGCGGTGAAGGAGGCGGTGAAAGAGGGGCTGATCGAGATGCTGAACAACAAGATCGGCATTCCCCAGCCGCCCCCGGCGCCGGCGGAAGAACCCGAGCCCGCAAGCCGCCGCCCCGACCCGGTGAAGAGCATAGGCGACGCCTTGAAAGGATTGTTAGGAAAATGACGAGTCCGCTGTATTTCCCCATTGCCGCCTGTGGCGCGGCAAGCCGCCCCGAAGCCGCCGGCTACGACAAGCGCTGGCTGATCATCGACGATCAGGGCGCATGGGTTTCACAAGGCCACTGCGAGAAGCTCGCGGACATCCAGGTCGATCTGCGCCTGGGTTTTCTGGTGCTGCGCGCGCCCGGCATGCTGCGCCTGGACATCCCCCTGGACGTGATCGAGGACGACGACAGCGTGCGGACCCATGCGCAAATCGGGCGTCAGCGGGTCGACGTGGTGGACGAAGGCGAGGTCGCCGCGGCCTGGGTGAGCAACTTCCTGGGACGGCCGTGCCGGCTGGTCAAGATTCACCCGGATGCGGGCCGGGTGCTGTGGCCGGAGCTGTGAGCCTGCGGTATTTTGCCGTCAGGGCGGCGTGGTCCTCGGTATGCGCCGGGTCGACCACGATGCATTCGACCGGGCACACGACCTGGCATTGGGGCTCGTCGAAATGGCCCACGCATTCCGTGCAGCGCGACGGGTCGATTTCGTAGATTTCGGCGCCCATGTAGATGGCGGTGTTGGGGCATTGAGGCTCGCAGACGTCGCAGTTGATGCATTCCTCGGTGATATGCAGAGCCATGGTTTTTTCCTGCAAAGGTGAAACAAAGCAAAAGGCAAGGCGCCCCGCTCGTGGCAGGACGCCTTGCCAGTTTAGCGCGCGGGGGCGTTCGGCGAGCGATTATCCCTGCTGCTTGTGCTCTTGTTGCTCGCGCCGCGCCTTGGCCTTGCTGTGCAGCCAGCGCTCGACCGAGGGGAAGACGAACTTGCTGACGTCGCCGCCCAGGATCGCGATTTCACGGACGATGGTGCCCGAGATGAACTGGTACTGGTCGGAAGGCGTCATGAACAGGGTCTCGACTTCGGGCAGCAGATGCCGGTTCATGCCCGCCATCTGGAATTCGTACTCGAAATCGGACACCGCCCTGAGGCCCCGGACGATCACGCGGCCGTTCTGTTCGCGCACGAAGTCTTTCAGCAGGCCGGCAAAGCTCTTGACTTCCACATTGGGGTAGTGGCCCAGGACTTCCTGGGCGATTTCCACACGTTCATCGACGGTGAAAAAAGGCTTCTTCGCCTGGCTGTGGGCCACGCCCACCACCACGTGGTCGAACAGGCCGGCAGCGCGGCGCACCAAGTCTTCGTGGCCGCGGGTCAAAGGGTCGAATGTTCCGGGATAGACTGCAGTAATCATGCAAATTCCGATTTATTCAGTTAGGGTTCGTTGCCGGGCCGGCAGGAGGCTTACTGGTTTATTGGCGTGTCTTCGGGATTATTGACTGTTTTTTGCAATGCAGCAAATCGAAACAGATGGAAATGCACGTTTCCCGCCCTGGCGCGGCGCAAAGGCTCGAAGCCGTCCGGCGCCTCCAGGGGCGTTTCGGACTCAATATACAGCAAGCCGTCGGGGCTGAGAACCGAGGACAGCCGGCCCCGCAAGGCCTCCACCCAGCCTTGGCCGAAGGGCGGATCCAGCATGACGAGGTCGTAAGGCGCGTCGTTCATGCGCTCGAGAAACACCCGGGCGTCGCCCGCATGGATCCGCACTTGCAGCGCGTTCAGGCGATTGCGCAGCGCCCGCAAGGCGGCGACCGCCGGCGGGTGCGATTCCACCATCTGCACATGGCCCACGCCGCGCGAGGCGGCTTCGAAGCCCAGCGCTCCCGTGCCCGCGAAAAGATCCAGCACCCGCTTGCCCGAGAACTCGCCGCCCCAGAAATGATGCAGCCAGTTGAAGAGGGTTTCCCGGACGCGATCGGGGGTGGGGCGCAGGCCGGCCGCATCGATGACGGGGATGGGGGTTTTGCGGTAATCACCGCCTACAATACGTACTACATGTTTTTTCATGCGTGGCCGCGGACGTCTGGTTCGTCAAATATTCGGGTAGTGTAAAGCGTATGTTCAGTTTTTTTAAAAGAAAGAAGTCCCCAACCGCGCCGGACGCGGAGGCCGAAAAGAGCGTCGCCCCGGAGCAGGCGCCCGATCGCGCCGCCGCGGAATCCGAGCCGCTTCCCGAGCCCGGGCCCGCGGAGCCGTCCTCCGCTGCGTTGAACAAGCCGGCGCCCTCCGAGCCCTTGCCCGGCGAGCCGGCGGTTGATCGGTCCGTGGCCGGCGCTCCGGCGGCCGGCGCTCCGGCTTTCGATGAGTCGGCGGCGATTGCGTCCGCCCCCCTGGCGCCCGCCGTGCCGAAGCCGCCGGCCCAACCGGCGCCCGTGCCCGCGCCGCCGCCTTTGGCTGAAGAAGCGCCCGCTCCCTCTGCGGCCGAACGGACGGAGCCCGATGCGGCCCAGTCCGTCGCGCCGGCATCCGCGCCGGCCGCCAGGCAGTCCTGGCTGGCGCGGCTCAAGAAAGGCCTGTCCCGCACGGGGCAGAGCCTGGGCGGGCTGTTCGTCGGCGTCAAAGTCGATGAGTCGCTGTTCGAAGAGCTGGAGACGGCGCTCATCATGGCCGACGCCGGCATGGAGGCGACCGGCAAGCTCTTGACGGCGCTGCGCGCCCGCGTGCGCAAAGAGCGCCTGGAAGACGCCGCGCAGGTGAAGGCGGCGCTGCGCGACATCCTGGCCGACCATCTGGCGCCGCTGGAAAAACCATTCCCGCTCGGCCGGGCGAAGCCGCTGGTCATCATGATCGCCGGGGTCAACGGCGCGGGCAAGACCACGTCCATCGGCAAGCTCGCCAATCATTTCCAGGCCCAGGGGGCCAAGGTGCTCTTGGCCGCGGGCGACACGTTCCGCGCGGCCGCGCGCGAACAGCTGATGGAATGGGGCGCGCGCAACAATGTGACGGTGATCGCCCAGGAGGGCGGCGACCCCGCCGCCGTGGCCTTCGATGCGGTCAACGCGGGTCGCGCGCGCGTGGTGGACGTGGTGATGGTCGATACGGCCGGCCGCCTGCCCACCCAGCTGCACCTGATGGAGGAACTCAAGAAAATCAAGCGCGTCATCGGCAAGGCCGACGGCGACGCGCCGCACGAGGTCCTGCTGGTGGTGGACGGCAACACCGGCCAGAACGCGATCGCCCAGATCCGCGCCTTCGATGCCGCCATCGATCTCACGGGCCTGGTGGTCACCAAGCTGGACGGCACCGCCAAGGGCGGCACGCTGGCGGCGGTGGCGGCCGGCAGCCAGGGGGTGCGGCCGATTCCGGTGTACTGGATCGGGGTCGGGGAGGGCCTGAACGACCTGCAGCCTTTCGTTGCCAGGGAGTTCGCGGCGGCGTTGCTGGGGGATTAGGGCCTGTGTCGACGGGTCCTAGGGCTTTACCCTCAGCCGCCCCGCCTTGCGCAGCCGGATGAACGCCGCCTGGGCCTGCTCCTTGCGCTGTTCCTGCTTGGCCGCCAGCCATCCCAGCGCGAACAAGCCGCCGGGGTGCGCCGAAGCCAGCTTGCCGTAGAAGCCCTGCGCCACATACAGATCATTCAGGTCTCCCAGCACCTGCTGCGCCGCCGTCAATGCCTCCTGCACTCGCTTGAGGCGTTTTTCCGAGAGCAGCGGCGCGGCGAAATCCAGGCAATAGCGCAGCCGCTTCACCTTTTTGCGCTGTTCGTGCTGAGCCTCCACCGACAGTCGCAGGAAATGCTCGCCGTCCGCACAAAGCCGGTCCAGCCAGCCGTTCAGGCGCCTGGCCAGCATGCGGGCCGGCTTGCCCGCCGCCGCATCTTGCGATGGCGGGTCTTCCAGGGTGACGAGCGGTTCGAGCAAAGCCAGCAGGCAAGCCTGGAACGCCGTGCCGGCGGCCAGGCGCCGGCCGGCGGCGCCGCGCCTGGCATGGCGGGCCGCCGGGGCCAGGTCCAAAGCGGGCATGCCGGCGTCCAGCAGGCGCGGCGTCACGGACAGGCGCAGGACGTCGGCATCGCGTTCCCGGCCCAGCAGGCTGAAAAACCCCTTCAGTTCCTGGAGGGAGGCCGGGTCCTCGATGGGCAGCCATTTGCTGAAAAAGCGCCGGCAGGAACGCAGCCGCCGGATGCCTACGCGTAGCTGGTGGACATAATCGACGTTCAGCGCGGAAACGCCGGGCTGCTTGTCCACGCCGGCCAGGAAGCAGGCGTTGCGGATGATCTGGCTCAGGCACTCGCTTGCGCTCTGGCGGTAGACGGCCGCCATGGCCGGCTCGCCCTCGTAGCGCGGGCGCTCGGCCCGCCTGGGTTTGAGCAGTTGCCGCGCTTCCGGCGCCGTCAGTTTCCGGGAAGCGGATTGCCTGCCGGGCTTGCGCGCCGCCGCTATCCGGGCCAGGGCGTCGCCGCGTTCGGCCTTGCTGCGCAGATCCAGGACGAGGCCGTATTTTTCCAGCCAGTATTGTCCCAGCACGAAAATATTCCGTGCTTCGCCCGACAGCAGTTCCAGCTCCAGCTCGTGCACCGGCAGCGCCAGGCCGCCCGCGCGGATGGAGCCGCTGTCATAGGCGAGCTCGACCACGCCGGAGCCGGTGTCCAGCCGCAGCGTGATGCGCTCGACGTCGGTTTCGTAGCGCGTGGGCAAGCCGGTTCCGGCTTCGGACAGCAAACGCTCGACGGGCGTGCCGCGGTAGACCGACAGGTCGAGTTCGGGACCCGGGCGGCGGTGGTTGAGCTCCAGGCGGGAGAGCTCGTCCGGCCCGGGCGCTTTGATCGTCTGCACCCATTGCTCGCCTTCCAGGCGGAGCCGCAAGGCGATGCCGGCCTGCGCCAGCCGGCGGTCGTCGGTATCGAAGTAGCGGGCCCTCAGGCGCGTGGCGCTCGCTCCCGCGCGCAGCAGTTCGGCTTTCAGGGCTTCACGGCCGCCGGCCGGCACATGAAGTTTCAATTCGCGTTCGAGCATGGATGCACCCCTATGACTGAGACGCATCTTACCCGTTTCATCCGGATTCTTTGTGACAGGGCCGCCGCGGCGGCGATCAGAGCAGCGTCTTGCGCGCGCGGGTGATGACGACTTCCGCCACGATCACGATGGTGAAGATGAGGACCAGGATCAGGGCGACCTTGTCCCACTGGAAGAGATCCATGGCGCTGTTGAGCGCCATGCCGATGCCGCCCGCCCCGACCAGCCCCAGCACCGCCGACTCGCGGACGTTGATGTCCCAGCGCAGCAGCACGATGGACCAGAAGGCGGGCCGGATCTGCGGCCAATAGCCGTAGCCGATGATGGAGCCGGTGCCGGCCCCGGTGGCGGTCAAGGCCTCGATGGGGCCGGGATGCGCTTCCTCGATGGCTTCGCCCAGCAGCTTGCCCACGAAGCCGATGGAGCGGAATGCGATGGCCATGGTGCCGGCGAGCGGGCCCGGACCGAATACCGCGATGAAGAGCAGCGCCCAGACCAGCGAGTTGATGGAGCGGCTGGAAACCAGGATGAGCCGGGCCAGGAAGTTGACGGCCTTGTTGCGGGTGAGATTGGTCGCGGCCGCCAGGCCCACCGGCACCGCCATGATGACGGCCAGTATGGTGCCCAGCGTGGCCATGTGCAGGGTTTCGATCAGGGCCTTCTGGATGGCCCCGGGAAAGCTCGCCCACGACACCGGCCACATCCGATTGAGCAGGTCGGCCATTTGCGTGGGCGCGTCGTACAGGAATTCGGGGATGACGTCTATGCTGCGCAGCGACTGCACGATGGCCAGCACGAAAAGCAGGTACAGCGCGAAGCGCAGCAGGCGTTGGCCGGGCGTATACCGCTGCCAGCGGGTGTCGTAAGCCGTCGTCATGCGTCGTCCTCGAGGGGGCGGGGCGCGGCGCCGGATTGCCTGCGGCGGCGGAACAGGGCCGCGGGCGACATGTTGTCGAGCAGAATGGAGCGGACCACGCCGGCCAGCAATTCGCCCATCATGATGATGGCGATGATGCAGATGAGTATCGTGCAGACGAAGTCGTAGTCGAAGCGCTGGAAGGCGGAGAACAGCGTGCCGCCTATGCCCCCGGCGCCCACGATGCCCACCATGGTGGAATTGCGCAGGTTGGAGTCGAGCTGGTAAGTGGAGAACCCGACGAAACGGGCGAAGACCTGCGGCAGCACCGCGAAGATGATCACGTTGGCGAACGAGGCGCCCGTGGCGCGCACGGCTTCCACCTGCTTGAGGGAGATTTCTTCGATGGATTCCGTGAACAGCTTGCCGATGAAGCCGATGGAAGCGACCGTGAGCGCCAGAACGCCGGCCAGCGCGCCGAAGCCCACCGCCTTGACGAAGATGATGGCGACGATGACCGGGTGCAGCGCCCGGCAAAGCGAGATCACGGTGCGCGCGGGCCAGGTGGCCCACACCGGCATCAGGTTGCGCGCGCCCAGCAGGCTGAGCGGCAGCGACAGCAGGATGCCCAGCGTGCTGGCCAGCACGGCGATTTCCAGGCTTTCGGCAATGCCTTTCCAGAGCACGTCGAGCCTTTCGATGCTGGGCGGGAACATGCGCCCCAGGAACCTGGCACCGTGGCCCAGGCCGGCTTCGAAGCGGTCCCAGGAAAAACCCAGCTGCGACGCCGCGAAGACCGCATAGACCACCACCAGCAGCAGGCCGAGCTTGGCGCGCGGCGATAGCGCGAACGGCTGGATGTTCCGGTCCGGCGCGGTCATTCCAGCCACGATTCGCCCCCGTAGATCTGCTTGAGGACCTCGGTGTCGAGGTCTGCGGGCAGCCCGTCGTAGACGATGTGGCCGCCCGACATGCCGACGATGCGCGTCGCGTAGCGCTTGGCGAGTTCGACGTCGTGGATGTTGACGATGACCGGTATGCCGAAGGCCCGGCCCTGTTCGATCAGCAATTCCATGATTTCGACCGAGGTCTTTGGGTCGAGCGAGGAGGTGGGTTCGTCGGCCAGCAACAGCTGGGGCCTTTGCATCAGGGCGCGCGCAATGCCCACGCGCTGCCGCTGGCCGCCGGAAAGCGCGTCGGCCCGCTGGTTGGCGAAGCCGGCCAGCCCGACGGTTTCGAGCAGGCGGTAGGCGTACTGGATGTCGGAGGGCTCGAAGCGGCGCCGCCAGGCGTTGAACGCGGACGTATAGCCCAAGCGGCCCGTGAGCAGGTTTTCCATCACGGTCAGGCGCTCGACCAGGTTGTATTCCTGGAAGACCATGCCGATGCGCCGGCGCGCCTGCCGCAGGGCCGACCCCCGCACCTTGGCCAGATCGATGCGCTGGCCGTCGCCGTCGAGGATGATGGAGCCGGCGGTGGGTTCCACCAGCCGGTTCACGCAGCGCAGCAGCGTGCTCTTGCCCGTGCCGGACGGGCCGATGATGGCCGTGAGGCCCTCGCCGGCGACGTCCAGGTCGATGTGGCGGAGCACGGGCTGATTGGCTTTGTACTCCTTGACCAGTCCGGCGATATGAAGCGAAGCCCCCATGGTCGCCTTACTTCTTCTGGTTGGCTTTGTCGTATGCGGAGCGGGTGAAGCTTTCGCCCCCCGCCTTGGCCACGTCGCGCACGATGGCCCAGTCCTTCTGGTAGGTGACGGGATAGAAGCGGTCGGCGCCGTCGAAGGCTTCCTGCATTTCCTTGGGGAAGCGGTAGTCGTAGAAGCACTTGAGCATCTTGTCGCGGAAGGCGGGTTCCAGGTCGTAGGCGTAGGCGAAGGACGAGGTCGGGAATTTTTCGCTGCGATAGATGACGCGGAAGTCGTCTTCCTTGACCTGGCCGCGTTCCGCCATGCGGTGGAAGACGTCGGATGCGACCGCGGCGGCGTCGTAGTCGCCCGAGTTCACGCCCATGACGGACTGGTCGTGCTTGCCGGAATAGAGGAACTGGTAGTCCTTGCCCGGCACCAGGCCTTCTTTGGGAAAGAGCGCGATGGGCGCCATGTTGCCGGAGTTGGACGAGGGCGAGGTGTGCGCGACCTTCTTGCCTTTCAGGTCGGCCGGCTTCTTGTAGGGGCTGTCCTTCTTGACGATGAGGATCAGGTTGTAGCCCTGGAAGCCGTCGGCGTTGCCCTTGACCGCGAAGGGCACGGCGCCCGCCAGGTTGACCGCGAAGTTGGTGGGGCCGGTGGAAAAGCCGCCGACGTGCAGCCGGTTGGAGCGCATGGCCTCGATTTCGGCGGCGTTGCTCTGCACCTGGTAGAACACGACCTTGCGGTCCATGCACTGGGCGAGATGCTTGGTGAAGGGGGAGAAGATTTCGGCGTAGACCGCCGGGTCTTCGACGGGCGTGTAGGTGAATACGATGGTGGAGGGCGTTTTCAGCTTGGCGGGATCGGTGGGCGTGTCGGCCACGAGGTCGTTGTTTTCGTCGCAATACATGGTGTCCAGGTCACCGCGGTTCTTGCAGGTGTCCTGGGCGAGGGCGGGCTGGGCTGCGCCAAAGGCGGCGGCCAGAGCGGCCAGCATGAGCACTTTTGAAACCTTCATGGCTTGTCTCCGATTGATGCGTTGTTATGCGTCGGGATTGTTTTAGGTGTCAACCATGTCGTGGAACGACATTATGCATAGTAATAGCATACTTGGCACCGACTGCGCCAGTCATTCGCGCGCCGGCCGATAGCCCAGCTGGCGCGAGATTTCCGCCGCGCACGCTTTCAGGGCCTGGGCCGTCGGCCCGGTGATGCCGGCGTCGAACAGCGGGCTGGGGCCCAGGCTGGTGAGCGCCAGGACGATGTTGCCCGAATGGTTGAACACCGGCACGGACAGGGCGTCGATGCCCGGCAGCGGGTTGCCCAGCGCCCGCGCCATGCCGGTCTTGCGGATGTCTTCGAGCAGGGCGCTCAGGGCGGCGGGACTGGGCTGCAGGGCGCTGATGCTGGTGACCACCGCCTTGTCGCCGATTTCCCGCTCGATGTAGTGCTGGGCGACCTTGGGCGGCAGCCAGGCCGCGAACACGTGGCCGGTGGCGGTGTGCAGCATGGACATGACCGTGCCCGTGCGCATGTTCACATGGACGGGGTAGCTGGCCTCTGAAATGTGGACCATGGTCGGCCCGTGCGAGCCGAGCACGGCGATGGCGAGCGTATGGCCGATCTGGTTCGCCAGCGCCTGGACGTGCGGCAGGGCGATGCGGATGGGATCCAGGCGCTGCAGGCTGACCAGGCCCATTTGCAGGGCGAAGGGCCCCAGTTCGTACTGGCTGGTCGCGGGGTCCTGCTGCACCAGGCCGACGCGCGAGAAGCTGACGAGATACGGATGCGCTTTGGCGGACGTCATGCCGGCCCGGGCTGCGAGGTCCCGCAAGGTCAGCGGCACGCCCGCGTCGACCAGCGCGGCAAGCAGCGGAAAGCCGGTTTCGACCGACTGGATGCTGCGGCGGCCGTCGTTGGGTTTGGGAGGGGCGGGGGGTTCGAGCATGGTTCGAGCGGGAGGTTGTTCCAGCGGCGATATTACCAGGGCTTGGCATGGGGATGAGGCTTCCGCGCGGCCCGCCGCCGCCTCAGGCGGAGATTCCCGTTCTGGGCAACAATGCGCATTCATCGCCTGTTCAAGGGTTAAAATGGGATTCACCTTACCGATGAGCCTGCGGGCCTTTAATCTATAGTCATGAGCAATATTTCCGATATGGATCCGGACGCGGCGCAGTCCTTCGACATCTCGCCGATTCCTGAAATCGTCGCCGAGCTCCGCGCCGGCCGGCTGGTCATTCTGGTCGACGAAGAAGACCGCGAAAACGAAGGCGATCTGGTCATGGCGGCCGAATACGTCACGCCCGAGGCCATCAACTTCATGGTGACGCACGCACGCGGGCTGGTCTGCCTCACCCTCACCGAAGAGCGCTGCCGGCAGCTCGAACTGCCGCTCATGGCGAGCCGCAACGGCACGCGCTTCGGCACGAATTTCACCATGTCCATCGAAGCCGCCGAAGGCGTCGAAACCGGCATTTCGGCGGCCGACCGCGCCCGCACCATCCAGGTGGCGGTCGCGCGCGACGCCAAGCCGTCCGACCTGGTCCAGCCCGGGCACATCTTCCCGGTGCAGGCCGTGCGCGGCGGCGTGCTGGTGCGCGCGGGCCATACCGAAGCGGGCTGCGACCTGACCGCATTGGCCGGCCTGACGCCGGCCGCCGTCATCTGCGAAGTCCTCAAGCCGGACGGCACCATGGCGCGCCTGCCCGACCTCAAGCTCTTCGCCCGCGAACACGGCCTGAAGATCGGCACCATCGCCGATCTCATCCAGTATCGCAGCGAGCACGAATCCATGGTCGAACGCCTGGCCGCCCGCGACGTCAAGACCGCCTGGGGCGAATTCAAGGCGGTCGCCTACCGCGACCTGGCGTCCGGAGCCATGCATCTCGCCCTCACGCACGGCGCCATCACGCCCGACGTCGAAACCCTGGTGCGCGTGCACGAACCCACCAGCCTGCTCGACGTGCTCGTCGACGGCGGCACCACCCACAGCTGGAGCGTGCCCAGCGCGCTGCGGGCCATCTCGGCCGCGCCTTCGGGCGTGATGATCATGCTCAACTGCCAGGGCTCCGAAGAACTGCTCGCCGGCCAGTTCGAGGCCTGGAACCGCGAACCCGCGGCCGGCGGGAAACTCAGCGACCGCGAAAGCCGCTACGGTCTTCGCACCTACGGCATAGGCGCGCAAATCATGCGCGACCTGAACGTCGGAAAAGCCCGTTTGCTGGCCCGGCCGCGAAAAATGCCGAGCATGGCCGGTTTTTCCTTGACCATAACAGGTTACGATAGCGAACCTCTCTCCCACCCCTGACAGGAACTACCGACTATGAATCCATATACTTTGTCTCCCGATCTCAACGGGGAAGGTCTGCATATAGGTATTGTGCGCGCGCGCTTCAATGAGGAAATCGGCCTGGCCGAACTCGACGCCTGCCTGGCCGAACTGGCCGAGCTGGGCGTGGACGAGCGCGACGTCATGGTCGTGACCGTGCCGGGCGCGCTGGAATTGGGCGTCACCCTGGCGCAAATGGCGGAAACCTTCGAGTTCGACGCCCTGATCGCCCTGGGCGCCGTGATCCGCGGCGAAACCTACCATTTCGAGGTCGTCAGCAACGAAAGCGCGTCGGCCTTCAGCCGCGTCGCCCTCGAAACCGGCATCCCCGTCTCCAACGGCGTCCTGACGACCGACACCGAAGAGCAGGCGCAGGTGCGCGCGGCCGACAAGGGCCGCGGCTGCGCCCGCGGCGCGGTCGAAATGGCCAACCTCGTGGCCGCTCTCGAGCCGGAGTCCGATGCCGATGACGACTACGACGAGGACGACGACGAGGATGACGAAGACGAGGAATGATACTTTGACCACGAGCAAAACGAAGGCCGCGGGCGGGCCTGCCCGCCCCAACGCCCGCAGCGCGCGCCGGCGCGCGCGCGAGTTCGCCCTGCAGGGCGTCTATGCGTGGCTGCTGCGCGGCGACGCCGGCCTGCAGGACGCCGGCGAAATCGATGCCCACATCCGGGACAGCGAAGACTTCCAGGAAGCCGATGCCGCCTGGTTCAAGACGCTGCTGCACGGCGTGCTGCGCGAAGCGCCCGCGCTGCGCGAGCGCTTCACGCCCTACATCGACCGGCCGCTCGAAGAACTCTCGCCCATCGAGCACGGCATTCTGCTCATCGGCAGCTACGAACTCGTCCACCACATCGAAGTCCCCTACAAGGTCGCCATCAACGAGGCCGTCGAATTGGCCAAGTCCTTTGGCGGCACGGACGGCTTCAAGTTCGTGAACGGGGTCCTCGACAAAATGGCCGCCGACGTCCGGCCCGTCGAAGCGCAGGCCGCCGCGCGCCGGTAGGGCCCGTTGAGTACGGAATTCGACCTCATCGCCCGCTATTTCGATCGGCCCGCCCCGCCGGGCTATCTCGGCGTGGGCGATGACTGCGCCCTCATCCCCCTGACCCCCGGCCACCGGCTCGCCACCAGCACCGATCTGCTCATCCAGGGGCGGCATTTCTTCCCCGACATGGATCCCCGCGCGCTCGGGCACAAGGCGCTCGCCGTCAATCTGTCCGACCTGGCCGCAATGGGCGCGCGGCCGCTGGCATGCCTGCTTGGGCTTTCCGTGCCGTCGGTCGACCATGCCTGGCTCGAAGCCTTTGCCGGCGGCTTCCATGCGCTGGCCCAGCGCGCCGGCTGCCCGCTCGTGGGCGGCGACACGACGCGCAGCGAAGGCGGCATTGCGATCAGCGTCACGGTCATGGGCGAAGTCCCGCCCGGCGACGCGCTGCGCCGCTCGGCCGCTCGAGCGGGCGACGACATCTGGCTGACCGGCACGCTGGGCGCGCCCGACGTCGCCTTGCGCTTGCTGCAAGGCCGCCTGCCGCCCGACGAGCGGCTGCTGGCCGGAACGCGGCGCCGGCTGGAATGGCCGGAGCCGCCGCTGGCGTTCGCCGCGGCGCTGGCCGGAATCGCCCACGCGGCCCTGGACATATCGGACGGGCTGGTCCAGGATCTGGGCCACATACTGAAGGCAAGCGCCTGCGGCGCGGAACTCGACTACGCCGAACTGCCCGTCGATGAAGCCCTGGCCGAAGCCGGCCTGGCGGACGAGCTCATCCGCGATGCCGTGCTGGCGGGCGGCGATGTCTATCAGCTGTGCTTTACGGCGGCGCCCGCCGAGCGCGCACGGATTCTCGATCTGGCCGGCCATATGGCGCAGCGGGTGTCGCGGGTCGGGCGCATCCTTGCCGCGCCGGGCCTGCGCATACGCCACGGCGACCGCGCCGTCGCGCTTCCCGCCCAGGGCGGCTTCGATCATTTCTCCTGACGCTCATGCCCGATAGCCCGCAAACCAGACAAGCCAATAAAAGCGGGTACGCCGTGACGCCGTCCTGGGCATTCGGCGCGCTTCATCGTGTCGTTGCGTTCGGCCTGGGCAGCGGGCTCATCCGTCCCGCGCCTGGCACCTGGGGCACGTTGCTGGGCTGGCTGTTGTGGGCGGCGGCGGTGGGGCGGCTGCCCGATCCCTATATCGGCGCGGTCATTCTGGCGGCCTTCGCGCTGGGGTGCTGGGCTTGCGGAAAGACGGGGCGGGAGATGGGCACGCCGGATCACGGCGGCATGGTCTGGGACGAGGTCGTCGCCTTCTGGCTGGTGCTCTGGCTGACGCCGTCCAGCCTGGCCGCGCAGGCGGCGGCGTTCATCGTGTTCCGGGGGTTCGACATCATCAAGCCGCCGCCGGTCCGCTACTTCGATGCGCGGCTGAAGAACGGCTTCGGTGTGATGTGGGATGATATTCTGGCCGCGGCCTATAGTTTGCTGGTCATGGCCATCTTGGTCCGATTCGGGGTGTTTGCATGATTGATCACGACGCATTGATTCTTGCTCCGCAACTTGGCAATGCCTTGCGCGAGCGCGGCTGGATGTTCGCCTGCGCGGAGTCCTGCACCGGCGGCCTTCTGGCGGCCGCCATGACGGATACGCCGGGGTCGAGCTTCTGGTTCGACCGGGGCTTCGTCACTTACAGCAATGCCGCAAAAATGCAGCATCTGCATGTCAATGCGGAAACGCTGGAGCGTTTCGGCGCCGTCAGCGAGGAAACCGCCATGGAGATGGCGTCGGGCGTGCTGGCCGTCGCGCGCGATGTCCATATGGCGATTTCGACGACGGGCATCGCGGGGCCGGATGGCGGGACGCCGGGCAAGCCGGTGGGAATGGTGTGTTTCGGCTTTGCGCAGCGCACGTCCCAGGGCGTCGTGACCCGGGCGGTCACCCGGGTGTTCGAGGGCGACCGCGGGCGGGTCCGCAACGCCGCGGTGGCGTTTGCGCTGGCCACGGCCTTGGAGTTCATGGCGGCCGGCGCATAGGGCCTGTCGACGTTCCAGGGCCGGCCCGCCAGGTGCCGGCGGTGTCAGCCGCCCCGCTCGGCGTTGATCGCGTCCCGCGTGGCGCGCGCCGCCAGTGCCGCGGCCTCGCGCCAGTCGTCGCCGGATCCGGCGTACAGAATGGCCCGGGAAGAATTGATCATCATCCCGTTGCCCCCGGCATCCCGCCCCGCCCGGACCGTGGCAGATATGTCGCCGCCCTGGGCGCCGATGCCGGGTATCAGCAAAGGCATGTTCCCCACGCGCGCCCTGACCTTCGCGATTTCGTCCGGAAAGGTCGCGCCCACCACCAGCCCGCATTGGCCGTTCGTGTTCCAGCGTTCCGCGACCAGGCTCGCCACCTTGAGATACAGCGGCGTGCCCTCGGCGTCTTCCAGGAACTGCAAATCCGACCCGCCCGCGTTGGAAGTGCGGCACAGCACGATCACGCCCTTGCTCTTCCATTCCAGATAAGGCTGCAGGGAATCGAAGCCCATGTAGGGATTCACCGTGACCGCGTCCGCCTGATAGCGCTCGAAGGCTTCGCGGGCGTACTGTTCCGCAGTCGAACCGATGTCGCCGCGCTTGGCATCCAGGATGACGGGCAGGTCGGGGTGATGCGCCAGGATATAGGCGCAAAGCTCCTCCAGCTGGTCCTCGGCCCGATGCGCGGAGAAATACGCGATCTGCGGCTTGACCGCGCAAGCATAGGGCGCGGTGACGTCGACGATGGAACGGCAGAACTCGAAGATGGCGTCGGGCCGCCCCTGCAGTTCGGCGGGAAAGCGCTTGGTGTCCGGGTCCAGGCCCACGGTGAGCAGCGATCCGCTGCTGGACCATGCGCATTCGAGTTTTTGCGTGAAGATCATGAAGGCCGCGTCAAAGTAGAAGTGCAGCCAAGGATTATAGGCGTAAGCGCGGCGGGCGGTGTCAGCTCCAGGCGCCGAAGCGCTCCCCCAGCACCACGGCCCATACGGCCGTGGCGAACAGGATGGCCAGCAGCACGGCCGCGCTGCACAAGTCCTTGGCGCGGCCGATCAGGGGGTGGTGCTCCAGCGTCACCGCGTCGGCCACCGCTTCGATCGCCGAATTGATCAGTTCGATGACCAGCACGAAAACCAGCACGCCGATCAGCAGCAGCGTTTCCGCGGCGCCGCGGCCCACGAAGAAGGCGGCGGGGATCAGCACGCAGGCCGCCAGCAGCTCCTGGCGGAAGGCGGCCTCGTGGCGGAACGCGGCGTCCAAGCCCTTGGCGGAGTAGCGCAAGGCGTTCAGGAGCCGGCCGAACCCGCCTTTGCTTTTATAAGGTGAGTGCACTTTCATTGCCTTGTTCTATGGATTGCAGGTCCGGGTGAGAGCTTACACTATCGCCGCGCTGGAGTCGGGATGACCTGCGTTATTTCAGGAGAGCAAATCAATGATTCAAACAGACAGGCCGCTCGCATTGGTGACGGGCGCCGGAAAAAGCATAGGCCGTTCGATCGCGCGGGCGCTGCACGAGCGCGGCTACGCCGTCGCCGCAACCGACTGCGACTTGGATGCGGTCCAGTCGCTGGCGCGCGAACTCGCGCCGGACGGCGCGAGCGCGCGGGCCTATCGCCTGGACGTGCGTTCGGCCGCGGACATCGCCCGCGTCTTCGGCGCCGTCGAAGCGGAGATGGGCGGCATCGACGTGCTGATCAACAATGCGGGCGTGTATCCCAGCCAGCCCGCGCTGGAAATGGGCGAAGACGACTGGGACCTGGTCATGGACACCAACCTCAAGGGCACTTTCTTCTGCAGCCAGGCGCTCGCCAGGGCACTGGCCAAGCGGGGTGCGCCGGGCAGCATCGTGAACATCGCGTCCACGTCCGCATTCTCGGCCCGCGCGGGCGTGGCGCATTATGGGGCGTCCAAGGCCGGCGTGGTGATGCTGACCAAGTCGCTGGCGCAGGAATTCGGCCCCCTGGGCGTGCGCGTCAATGCCGTGGCGCCCGGCCTGGTGGAGGTCCGCGAGGGCTTGGTGTCTCCCGCCTATCGCGATCAGATCAGCACCGTGATTCCGTCGGGCCGCATCGGCACGCCCGAGGACATCGTCGGCGCCGTCGCCTTCCTGCTCACGCCAGAGGCGAATTACATCAATGGCGAGTGCATCGTCATCGACGGCGGCTTCCTGACGGGGCGCTTCGTGCAGCGGGCGGCGGCCGGAGTCGCTTGAAAAAAAATCCCGGCACGCGGCCGGGATTTGCAAGCGGAGCCGGCGGCGAGGCGCCGCCGGCCGTGGCGAGGGGGTTTAGAAACCGCCCATGCCACCCATGCCACCCATGTCGGGCATGGCGGGGGCCGGCTTGTCTTCCACGATTTCAGCCACGGCGGCTTCGGTCGTGAGCAGCAGGCTGGCTACCGATGCCGCGTTTTGCAGCGCGGTGCGGGTCACCTTGGTGGGATCCAGGACGCCTTGTTCGACCAGGTCGCCGTACTCGCCGGTGGCGGCGTTGTAGCCATAGTTGCCCTTGCCGTTCGCCACGTTGTTGACCACGACGCTGGGCTCGTCGCCGGCGTTGGCGACGATGGTGCGCAGCGGGGCTTCGATCGCGCGCAGGATCAGCTTGATGCCGGCTTCTTGATCGACGTTGTCGCCCTTGACGGCCTGGACGGCGATCTTGGCGCGGATCAGCGCAACACCGCCGCCGGGGACGATGCCTTCTTCCACCGCGGCGCGGGTGGCGTGCAGCGCGTCTTCGACGCGTGCTTTCTTTTCCTTCATTTCGACTTCGGTCGCGGCGCCGACGCGGATCACGGCAACACCGCCGGCCAGCTTGGCCACGCGCTCTTGCAGCTTTTCACGGTCGTAGTCGGAAGTGGCTTCTTCGATCTGGACGCGGATCTGCTTGACGCGCGCTTCGATCGACTTGCTGTCGCCGGCGCCGTCGATGATCGTGGTGTTTTCCTTGCCGACTTCGATGCGCTTGGCCTGGCCCAGGTCGTCCAGGGTGGCTTTTTCGAGCGACATGCCGGTTTCTTCGGAGATGACCACGCCGCCGGTCAGGATGGCGATGTCTTCCAGCATGGCCTTGCGGCGGTCGCCGAAGCCGGGGGCCTTGACGGCGGTCGTCTTCAGGATGCCGCGGATGTTGTTGACCACCAGGGTAGCCAGGGCTTCGCCTTCGACGTCTTCAGCCACGATCAGCAAGGGGCGGCTGGACTTGGCGACTTGCTCCAGCACGGGCAGCAGGTCGCGGATGTTGCTGATCTTCTTGTCGAAAATCAGGATGTACG